>OLGD01000981.1_pt1 | contig 49357 bp, 56 predicted proteins | sample 1605311 | NCBI WGS metagenome assembly OLGD01 (sample SAMEA3888917, study PRJEB22519) | human gut metagenome | biome: human gut; feature: human-associated habitat; material: faeces | place: Denmark | collected 2010
CCGCCCCGCCCGGTAGAGCCGTATCCGTGAATAACCTTTACCACACGCTCGCCGATGGCCGCTGCCGAAGCAAATTGATATTCCAAAACGCGCAGCGCACCGTCCACATCCGGAAGTCCTTCTTCGATGTTGATATTATAGATCGTTTTTTCCATCAGACCATCTCCGTTTACTTGATCTCCACAACCGTTACGCCACCGTCTCCTTCTCCGAAAACACCGAGACGGTAAGATTCAATGCGCCGATCTCCTCTCAAATACTGCCATACAGCCGTTTTCAATGCGCCGGTGCCCTTGCCGTGTATTATCCGAACGGTATGAATACCCGCAAGCGCCGCATCATCCAGATATTTATCCAGCAAAAAGCAGGCGTCGTCTCCGTACATTCCGCGTATATCCAGTTCCGGACTAAATTCCTTGACAACGGTATTTCTATACGCCGTTTTTTCCTTGTTTTTTCGTGTACCCGTATCAAGCGACTCTAAAAGCTTCAGATTGTTTTCTTCGGTTCGTGTAGCAATACGTCCGGCCTGTACACGCACCATGCCGTTTTTATCCGCGGGACTGAGCACTGTACCCGTCTGACCGATACTCATGATGAGCACCGCATCGCCCTTTTTCAGCGGACGCGGCAATTTATAATTCTTATCTGTCAAATCTTCAACCGGATCGACATCGCCGCTGCTGCGCCGAATCTCATGACGAATAGACTGGCGCGCTTTTTCCAATTCCTCTTTGCTGATTTCTTCCGCTTTTTTCTTTTTCAGCGCCGCAAGCTCGTTCAGTACATAATCGCTGGATGCCCGTGCGCTCTGTACCATCCGGTTCGCCTGCGCGCGGGCGCGCTCTTTTTCTTTTTCCGCTTCCCTGCGCGCTTTTTCGATTTCCGCTTCCGATGCCGCTTTAAATTGCGCATATTCAGCGCGCATACGCTCCGATTCCTCGCGCGCACGTTCCATCGCGATGCGGTCTGCCTCCAGTTTTTCGATTACGCGCTCGAATCGTTTACTCTCGCCTGAAATCAGCGAGTCCGCATGTTCGACAATTTCAGACGGCAGTCCAAGACGCTTGGAAATCGCAAACGCATTCGATTTTCCGGGCGTACCGATGATCAATTTATAGGTCGGACGCAGCGTCTCTACATCAAATTCACAGGACGCGTTGGTCACACCGTCCGTCTCTATAGCGTATGCTTTCAATTCCGCGTAATGCGTTGTTGCGGCCGCAAGCGCGCCTTTTTTACGGATTTCCTCCAAAATGGAGACCGCCAGCGCCGCCCCCTCTATCGGATCGGTGCCGGCCCCCAGTTCGTCGAGCAAAACCAGTGCGCGCGAACCGGTTTGCCGCAAAATTTCAACAATATTGACCATATGCGCCGAAAACGTAGAAAGGGACTGTTCAATACTTTGCTCATCGCCGATATCCGCTAAGATTTCTTCAAATACGCACATCGAAGAATTTGGCGATGCGGGCAATTGAAGCCCCGACTGATACATCAGCGCAAACAGCCCCACCGTTTTCAGCGTAACCGTTTTGCCGCCCGTATTGGGACCGGTAATCACCAGCGTGTCAAACGCCCCGCCGATATGAATATCAACCGGCACCGCCGTTTCAGATTCCAGCAAAGGATGAATCGCTTTTTTCAGAGAAAATTTCTTTTCCTGCGAGTGGCGCACCTGATTTGCATGCATCCGCTGCGCCAGTGAAACGCAGGAAAAAGCAAATGCGATCTGATTGATAAGAGAATAGTTATTCGTCAGGGTTTCCGCATTTTCCGCACACAAAGCGGAGAGAGCAAAAAGAATCTTTTCGATTTCGCGCTCTTCCCTGTTTTTCAATATTTTCAGTTCATTATTGGCTTCGACAACCGACACCGGCTCAATAAAAACCGTCGCACCCGAAGCGGACGTATCATGAACCAATCCTTTAACTTCATTTTTATGCTCGATTTTTACCGGCACAACATAGCGGTCGTTGCGCATGGTTACAATGTTTTCCTGCAAAAGGCCGGCATAACCGCCGCTGATAAACTTTTGCAGTGTTTCTTTTATGCGGTTGTTCGCCGTGCGAATCTTTCGGCGAATCTCCGCAAGTTCTGCGCTTGCCTCATCCGCGATCATTTCCTCGCTGACAATCGCCCGCGTGATTCGTTCCTCGAGATGTTTGTTCGGATAAATTGCCTCAAACAGTTCATCCAAAATCGTTTCAAACGGTTTATCTGCGCGGATATAGTCAACAAGTCCTCTTGAAACGCGCAGAAGCGCGGCGATCTCCAACAAGTCTTTCGGCTGCAGACAGGCGCCGCGCTGCGCCCGCCCGACCGCGTCCGAAATGTTCCGAACTCCGCCGAACGACGGGTATCCCTTTGTTTCTGCAAGACGGCGCGCGTCGGCGGTCATCTGCTGCCTGCGTATGACTTTTTTTTCATCTGACACGGGTACAAGACACAGAGCGGCCTCACGCGCGCCCTCTGTCAAAGCACAGTCCGCAAGCATAGCGGTAATCTTATCAAATTCCAGCATGGAAAGCGTTTTTTGTGTATACAGCATGTTTTTCCTCGTTACAGTACAGCAACCTCGTTATAAAATGTCAAAGTTTTCGGTTTTTTTTCAAGCCGGTAAACAAGATGTTCTTCGCTGAGCCGGGCAAGAATAGGCCATTCATTTTCCGGCAGAAAGAACGCATAGATTTTATCCGCCGGACAACTTAAAATATAAAGCGCGGCCAACCGGACATTTTCGGAAATCAAAAAAACCTGGGCGGCAAAGCGCCGTTCTTCCTCTTCACTGACATTTTGCCGCGTGGAATAGTATTCTTTCAGCGCGCGTTCTCGACAGGCGCCGCACACAACCGCGCCGTCAATTAAACTAAAGCAAAGCTCCGCGCCGCTCTTTTTGCCGCATTTAAAACAGAACTCCATTTCCGGCGCAAAACCGAGCAGAAGACAGGTCCGCATCTCAAACACCGCTTTGATTTTTTCGGGAGACCTTAATCCGCCGGTCAGCGCATACAGCGAGTTCAAGCCCAAGCGAAGCAATTCGGGTTCCTGCATATTCTCATAAACCGTCAAATCCAGTACGTCGCATATATACGACGCGAGCGCCAATTTATGAATATCTTCACGGATGGCGTAGAAATTTTCAATCAGCAGGGATTCACGTATCCAAAAATAGCCGTCTTTTTCATACAGCACAAATTCAGAGTAAGCAAACGGTTCGATACTGGGCAAAAGCTTGCTTTTTACCGATCTTCCGCCCTTGGCGCATACCGTAATTTTCCCGCGCTCCGCAGTAAACAGCACCACCAAACGATCATTTTCGGTTTTCGGAATAACGCGCAGAACCAGTCCCTTGATACCGATCAGCATAATCTGTCCTATTCGTCCTTATATCCGAAATTTCGCACCGTGAGTATGCTGTCCCGCCAATTTTCCTTTACTTTTACCCACAGGTTCAAATACACTTTGGTACCGAAAAAAGCTTCCAGATCTTCACGTGCATAGGTTCCCACAAGCTTGAGCGACGCACCGTTTTTCCCCACGATAATTCCTTTGTGCGAATTCTTCTCGCAAAAAATCTCGGCGCGAATGCGAAGAAGTCCGCGGTCATCCTTAAATTCTTCAATTACGACCGCCGTACCGTGCGGGATCTCCTTATTCAGCGTCCGAAGCAGTTTTTCACGAATAATTTCCGCCGCGATTTGCCGTTCCGGTTGATCGGTCACCGCATCCGCCGGAAAATACCACACGCTTTCGCGCAAAAAACGATCCATTTCCGAGAACAGCGCGTCAAGCCCCTTTCCGCTTTTCGCACTGGTCGGAACGACTGCGTCAAAGGAAAATTCAGCCGCATAGGCGGCGATTGTCGCCGCAATATCGGCAGGCGTGTGCTCGTCCACCTTATTGACAACCAGAATACAGGGGAGATGCGCGGCTTTTATTTTCTGAAGGATTTCACGTTCAATGTCGCCAACGCTCGGAACCGGCTCTATGACAAGCAAAACGCCGTCGGATTCGCCGATGCTGCCATTGGCCGTTTTCACCATATAATCGCCGAGCTTTGTGCGCGGCTTATGAATGCCCGGCGTATCCAGAAAAACATATTGATTTTCATCGCGGGTTAAAATACCGGTGATCCGATTGCGCGTCGTCTGCGGCTTTTTCGATACAATTGCAATTTTTTCACCGCACATCGTATTCAAAAGTGTGGATTTGCCGACATTCGGCCGGCCGACAATCGCAATAAACGCCGTTTTAGTCATTTTTTGTCTGTCCTTCCGTTTCTCCGATTTCCAGTCCGAGCGTATGCATCACCGCGCGCTGTTTTTCACGCATCAGACGATCTTCATCCTCAGAACGCTCATGGTCATATCCGAGCAAATGCAAAACCGAATGTACACATAAAAAAGCGGCTTCGCGCATAAATGAATGCCCGAACAGATGCGCCTGTTCGTTTGCGCGTTCCAGGGAAAGCACAATATCCCCAAGTTCCGCCGGCGTACCGTCCACAGAATAAATTTCTTCGTTTTCCGTGTCGAACATCGGAAAGGACAGCACATCGGTTACGGTATCTTTCCCGCGGTATTCCCGATTCAGCGCGCGGATACCGGCATTGTCCGTATAGGTCAGCGATACTGCGCAGTCAAAATCAATTTGTTCCATCTGCAGTGTTTCCTGTACGGCTTTGAAAATAAGCGTCTGCAGTTCTTTTGTAACCGGCAGCTTATCCTGTTCATTTTCGGAAATGATATTAAGATTCACGTTTGTTCCTCTGCACACGGTACGCGGAATTTGTCGCGCGCCCCGCCTGCTCTTTTTCATATTTTTCGTATGCCTGAATAATTTCCTGTACCAGTCTGTGACGCACTACATCCCGTCCTGTAAACCGATGAATGCCGATCCCCTCGATCCCCTCCAGAATTCGAACCGCCGTGGCAAGACCGCTCTTTTTACCGACGGGAAGATCGACCTGGGTCAAGTCGCCGGTCACAACCGCTTTAGAATTTACGCCAAGGCGCGTTAAAAACATTTTCATTTGTTCGGGCGTAGTATTTTGCGCCTCATCCAAAATGATAAACGAATCGTCCAGTGTACGGCCGCGCATATACGCCAAAGGCGCAATCTCTATGGTATTCTTTTCCCGGTGACGGTTATAGTTTTCCATACCGAGCATTTCAAAAAGCGCATCGTACAGCGGACGCAGATACGGATCGATCTTGCTCTGCAAATCGCCGGGCAAAAAGCCGAGACTCTCGCCTGCTTCCACCGCCGGGCGCGTCAGTATAATCCGGTTTACCTCTTTTGCGCGCAGTGCTTTAACCGCCATGGCAACGGCTAAGAATGTTTTTCCGGTTCCTGCGGGGCCGATTCCGAGCACGATGGTGTTTTTGCGGATTGCCTGAATATATTTTTTCTGTCCGACGGTTTTGGCTTTGACCGGCTTTCCGCTGTTCGTGATGCAGACGCAGCTGTCATCAAATTCACTCAGTTCCGCTTCACTGCCGTCGCCGATCATGCCGATAACATAATCAACCGTTTGTCCGCTCAGCTGATCGCCGCCCGCGCTCATATTTTTCATAAAGGATATGGCTTTATACGCTTTATCCACATTATGATCGTCGGTTCCCTCGATAATAATGGCGTCTCCGTCCGTATTTTCCAGCTTTTTATTATAAATTCTAACCTCAAATTTTTGTTCTACTTTTGTCGTGTTGGAGTCAAAAGTTCCGAAAATGGTAGCGGTCATCTCTGCGGAATCTGTATAAATCACTTTGCGGGGCATTCGCATTCCTTTCAGCGGTTTCATTGAATTTCAAATTCCGAAACCACAGCTATATTTTCTATCGCCTCGATGCTGCACCGATAAATCAGCACCGCGTCTGATATTTCGTAAAATTCTTCGCGGGACAGCAGTTCGGCATATGTATCCCGTTCGGCAATCTGGCGCTTGAGTTCTGCGCGCGCGCGGGAAAGGGCTTCCTCCTCGCTGAGAAGAACCGGCGTATCCTCATACGGCAGAGCGCAGACATACAGCATGCTCAACGGCAGCTGATCCAATCCCGAAAACGCCAAATTGTTTTCCCTTTGTATTGTATCATAATTTTCATAGGAAATGGAATAGTTTTTAAAAATATTTACACTTTTTCCGAACATTTGAAGATAGGCTTCCAGCACGGTCTCCTCTTTGTAAACCCTTTCCGTATTTTCAAGCGGAATTTCAATTTGATATTCGTCGTATACACGGGCATAAACCTCCGCTTCGGAATATACATAGCGCGTTCCCATCATGTTCGTATCAATTACGCCGCTGACCAGCAGTTCCCCTTTTTTTACGACCGCGCCGTTATGAACGGCCATGCGGCCGCGAATGATATCCGCACCTACGATTTGTCCGTCTTTTGACGCCAGAATATTGGCTCCGTCCGCGGTCACTTCCGCGGCATCGGTCAGATCGCGTTCAACAATCTCCACATTCGCGCTGCTTCCGCGTATATTCACGGATAACCACGATATGTCTTCGGACGTGCGCAGAATGCCGGCATATACTTTTTGGCGATCAATCAACGGTGAAAATACGCCGATTTTGACGCCTTCCTTTTCCAAAAGCGTGCATACGTCTTCCCTACTCAGCCGGTCCAAGCCCGTGATATTAATTTCCCAGATAAAAAGCGGCGCAATATAAACGGCGGCGAAAAACAAAATCAGTCCGGCCAGCATCCCGACGCGATGACGATAGCGTTTCCAAACGACCGGAAAACCGACGCGCCCCTCAATATCATACTCGATCTGCGAATCATGAAAAAACGCCAGAAATTGTTTTTCATCCCGCAATGAAAAATAAATCCGGGCAGCACAATCATCCGAATGAATTTTCAAAAGACGCAGGCCGCGGCTGTTCACAAAATTCAATACGTCTTTCAGGCGATCTGCCGGAAGCATCAGCCGAACGTATCCAAAGCACAAATACAACAGAAATTTCATCGTTTATCCATTCCGATCTCCGCAATATCGCCGCGGACTTCAATCGTTCCCTCAAAAAAATACGCGCATTTCAAATGCGTTCCCCGAAACGAAATTTTCGCTTCCCCCGTAAGCGCTATGATTTCATCCGATTGATATTTTAAAAGTTTTTTACATCCGCACAGCACTGCGCAGTCGCCGATCACTTGTATCCGGTATGCGCCGCTCAGCGCATCCTCCGGAAGCTCCAGCTTTTCCGAAAGTTTATTTCTCAGCTTCCTAAACTTAGCCAATATACACCCCTCCGCTCATAACCGGTTCGTCAAAACAATATACTCATACTAAACAAAATGTATGATTTCAAAGGGGGACACATTACTTGACAAGGCAACTTGCTCGGATAAAATTCCCGGGCGCCGCATTGCTTATTCTGTTTTTTCTGTTTCATGTTGCGGCCGTTATGGACGGAGTACGGCGCGCGCTTACAATCTGCGCTGTGTCTATTGTTCCCTCCCTGTTTCTGTTTATGGTTCTATCCGATTTTGCGGTTTCTCTGATTTTTTCGGGAACGCCTTCAAAAATCTCGCTGAAATATTTGGTTTTCTTTTTGGGAACGGCCTGCGGATTTCCGGTCGGCGCGCTGACCTGTGAGAGACTGTGCTCTATCGGCGTACTGGATAAAAAAAGCGCCGAGCAGCTGATCTATGTTTCAAACAGCACCGGTCCGGCTTTTGTGCTCGGCGCGCTCGGAACCTCCATGCTCGGCAATATACGGCTTGGGATATTGATATTGACTGCACAAATCATCGCCAATCTTATTTTTCTGTTTCCTATGAAAATTATGCAGCAGCCGATGGTTTCACAAGCAGCAGAAGAAAATCTTATGACGCTTTTCCTTTTGTCAGTTGAACGCGCTGTAAGCGGTATTCTTCGCGTTTGCGCGCTGATCTGTACTTTCTCGGCTCTTTTATCCGTTCTGAAAAGCTATCTTGGAGACAGTCCTGTTTATCCGATCGTCAGCGCTCTCTTCGAAATCGGAAACGGCACTTCTGCCGGCGCCTCTATGTTTAAATTTCACCCGATGTTTTCACTCAGCCTTTGCGCATTTTCATGCGGTTGGTCGGGAATTTGCGTACATTTTCAGATTTTTTCCGCATTAAAGTCAATAAAGATCAATAAAATTAAATTTGTCCTTTTTAAACTTTTACAGGGCGTTCTCTGCGCGGCGCTATGCTGTATCGGATATAAAATTTTCTTTACCGCTTGAAATTCACGTCGATTTATGATACTATGTAAATAATTTATGGGAAAGGGCTTTTCGATCATGAAAAAAAATCTGCTGGAAGAGTATGATATTTCAAGGACCTGTGCTTTTTGCGAACACGCCTCCAAAACGCTGGACGGTGAAAAAATGCTTTGCCGCAAACGGGGACTTGTAAATGCATGCTTTTTATGCCGTTCTTTTTCCTATGATCTGATGAAACGAACGCCCAAACGTATGCCCCCGCTTTTAAAATCTTAACAAAAATAACGCTCTGTAAAAGAAACTGCATTCTTTACACAGAGCGTTTTTCATTTGAATTCGATTCAAAATTCCTGACGTCCCTCAATTGCACGATCCAAAGTAACCTCATCGGCATATTCAATGTCGCCGCCCACCGGAATACCGTAAGCCAACCGGCTTACGCGCACGCCATACGGTTTAATCAGTTTGGAAATATACATAGCGGTCGTTTCCCCCTCCACCGTCGGATTTGTCGCCACAATGACTTCGCTTGCATCTTTTGCTCGTGCAATCAAATCGCCGATGGCAAGCTTATCCGGCGTCACGCCGTTTATCGGCGAAATGACGCCGCCGAGGACATGATACACACCGCGAAAGCCGCGTACTTTTTCAAAGGCCAGCACCGCTTTGGCGTCTTCCACCACACAAATCAGCGTGCGATCCCGCGTTGTATCCGCACAGATCGGGCAAATATCCTCTACCGAAAAATTATGGCAAATACGACAATGCCGAATCTGCTTTTTGGCTTCCAAAATCGCGTTTGAAAACGCTTTCGCAGATTCGTCAGGTAAATCCAGCACCGCAAAAGTCATACGCACGGCGCTTTTTCTGCCGATTCCCGGCAATTTGCGAAATTGTTCAATCAGTTTTTCCAGCGGAGCAAGATATTCCATCTTATGTACCCCGGCGCTCAGAACATTCCGGGCATAGACAGATTGCCGGTGATTTTCGCCATTTCACTCTCGCTTGCGGTATCTACTTTTTTAATTGCCTCATTGATTGCGGCAGTAATGACATCGGAGAGCGTTTCAATATCATCGGGATCTACGATTTCCGGTTTAATGTCTATATTCAGAATTTCACGTTTCCCGTTAATTTTAACTGTGACCATACCGCCGCCCGCCACGGCTTCATATTCTCTGGTTTCCAGTTCAGCCTGCAATGCAGCCATATCTTCCTGCATTTTCTGCGCCTGTTTCAGCATTCCGCTCATATTTTGCGCGCCGCCCTTTGGATAATTTGCTCTCATCGTCTGTTCCTCCGATTTTCAATTTTCTGTGGTTTTGTCAAATGCGTCGAAAAAATCCGACTCGGTATCTGTATCCTTTTCCGCAAGTTCATAAATCAGCGCATCCGAAGTATACGGATGCCCTTCTTTTGCGGAGATCAGCATGGCCAACGAAGCTTTGGGTTCGGTCTCGCTCATCATCTTCATAATAAACGCGTTCTGAAAACGAATATGGATTTTTCCGCTTCCCGTTTCCTTAAATCCACGTGAAGCGCCGCGCATACCGACCGCGCTCCTGTGCTCTTTTGAGAGAGATTCGACCAAATCCTGCCAATACGGCAACGGCTTCAGATCATTCGGTGCACGGTTCGCCATCGCAAAATCCGCTTTTTTTTCTTCAATCGTATTTTGTTTTTCGGATTTATTCGCGCCGTTTTCTTTTGGCGCCGCGGAAGCCGTATGCGCCGTCCCCGGCGTCATTCCCAGCGAAAGCAAAGCGGTTTTCTCCTCGAGCGCAGCGATTCTGGCCAGCAGCGCCTGCGAATCGTCCGAAAGTGAAGCATCGCACATTTTAATCAATGTGAGTTCGGCGATCAGACGTTTTATACTGCTGCTTTTCTGCATCTGATACAGCGCCTCATCCATCAATCGAATATGATAAAGCAGTCCCTCCGAAGAATAGCGCTGGGCAAGTGCGCGCATTTCATCCATTTCCTCGCCGGTAACTTCTAAATATCGCTCCGGATATTTAGAAGTTTTCACAATCAGCAAATCCCGATAAAGCCCGATCAAATCCTGCCAAAACACCGCCAAATCCATAGAGGACGCGGCAATGCGATGGATCGAATCGAATATAGATTCAAAATCCTGATCCAGCACCGCCGACACCATTTTCCGCAACCTGTCCCCGCTGCTGATCCCCAGTGTCTCTTCTGCGCTGGCGGCATCAATACGAATGCCGGAACCACTGCAAAAATCAAGCAAACTGATGGCGTCCCGCATGCCGCCGCTGGAATGCTTGGCCAAAATCCAAGCAGCCTCCGGATCGAGTTCTATTTTTTCCTGTTCTGCGATATACAGCAAGCGGTCACGTATAATATTTGCCGAAATACGGCGAAAATCAAAGCGCTGACATCTGGAAACGATCGTTGCCGGCAGTTTCTGAAGTTCGGTTGTTGCCAAAATAAATACAACATGCGCAGGAGGTTCCTCCAGCGTTTTCAGCAATGCGTTAAAAGCCGAGATCGAAAGCATATGAACTTCATCAATGATATACACCCGATACTGCAGCGCGGAGGGCGTATAGACCACCTCGTCCCGAATCGCGCGCACGGCATCTACGCCGTTATTCGAAGCAGCATCCATCTCCAGTACATCGGTAGCCGTTTCACAGTCAATAGACCGGCAGGCCGAACAAACGCCGCAGGGGTTTCCGTTTATCGGAGACTCGCAGTTGATCGCTTTTGCCAGAATTTTCGCACAAGAGGTTTTACCTGTTCCGCGGGGACCGCAAAACAAATACGCATGTGAAACCCGACGCTCCGCGGTCTCATATTTTAAAATATCTGTAATATGTTCCTGCCCGCAAACGTCGTCGAATGTAACCGGGCGCCACTTTCTGTATAAAGCCTGATACATTCCATACCTCCAAAAAAGAAAGCGAGGGCAAAAAATGCCGTCTCGCCCCAAGCAATCCAACCGCATAATAAGATCATACACCCGCTATCGAATGAATAAAGACAAGCGTTAACCGCTACTTCCGCTCAAAACAGGCGACCTCACGGCACATCAAACTTGCTGCTTAATGCTGCTTGGTTCCCCACCTGACATGGTTCACAACCATTGATTGCGCAAGACCCATTTATCAACACGGTCATAACGGCGCAGACCACACCTTTACAACCCTCAAAACAGGAATCCACCCTCACTTTAGCGGATTGTGAGTTACAAGGGACCGCTACTCCCCCGGCTGGTATGACCTTATTATACGGTCGGATATTCAGTTCAGGATTCAGTATAACAGATTTTTATAGATTTTGCAATACCTTTATCAAAACACTTTTCAGGAAACCGTTTCTATTTTTGCTGCCACTGTATGCCCGCTCTCCGCGTCAATATATAAAACAGCCCTGTGCGTATCCGACACAATCACGCTGCATTCAAGCATACCGACACGTTTTTTTTCTTCAATCCGATAGCTGCCAGGTTTAAAATAATACTCAAAAAAACGATCGCCGTTTTCCGCACTGTCAAGGTAGCAAAGATAGCGAAGCGTACCGTTCATGCAAACATCCAAACAAATGTTGGCACAGTAATATCGTTTGAGAAACAGAATGCCGTCTCCATCCTGCTCTTTAAAATTCACTTTGGAACCAAACAAAGCTGAAAGTAATTTTTTTGCTTCCGATATTCGCGCATCCTCCATATCCGCATCCAAGCGCGCCGGTCCGGCTGCCGAAGCGCCCAGGGCATCGATATTCATCTCCAACTGTTTGAGCGCTTCTCGGCTATATGAGAAATTGCTAAGCTGAGCCGCTATACTTTGGAGTCCGCTGCGATGTCCTGACAGCGCCAGCAATAGTTTTTCTTTTGACGCTTCATTTAAATCCGCAAACGCCAAATAGTTTTTTACATGTGAACCGTCGCATTTTTCCTCTATGCATCGCTCGATCTCCGCACCCGCCAGTGACAGTGCGGCTTCGGTAACGGCCGCTTCTGTTTTATATAAATACCATCCGCTTACAGCCGCGGATAAAAAACCGGCAATGCCGATTGCAACAGAAATCATGTTCACAATTCCGCGCTTCATTTTTTACCTCACATCTCTTTTGTATATATTGTGCGCATTTTTCTGCTTTGTATCATAAAAATTGCCGATGAAGCAGGCAGAAATAGTATTTGACATTATCCATAAGGTTTGGTATAATTTCAATAAATACAATACAGAGGATACGGGCGTGAAAAAATTTTTTCCTACGGTATACGGGAACGAAAAGCTGAAAAAAAAATTAGCCGCCGATATTTCGGACGGTAAATTTTTACATGCTTATATTCTCTCCGGTCCTCCCGGCAGCGGCAAACATACATTCGCATTGCAAATCGCCGCGGCGCTTCACTGCAAAGATGCGCATACACGTCCCTGCGGCAGTTGTGAAAACTGCCGGAAAATTCTAAACCGGATTTCACCGGATGTTTTATTTTTCGGCAAAGAAAACGGTAAAAAAGAATTTTCGGTCAGCATCATTCGTGAAATTCGAGAAACGCTCTATGTCACGCCGAGCGAACTGGAAAAGCGGATCTATATTATCGAGGATGCGGAATTGATGAACGCAAATGCACAGAATGCATTTTTAAAAACGTTAGAAGAACCGCCGCCTTTTGTCATTTTTATTCTTTTATGCGCCGATACGGGAAATTTACTGGAAACGGTCAAAAGCCGGGCGCCTGTGCTGTATACGGAACCGCTTTCCGATTCGGATTTGCGCGCTTTTCTTTCGGAAAACGCACCCGGTATCGCACCGGAGCGGTTAAATAAAATTATTTTAGAATCCGCCGGAAATGCCGGGTATGCGCTGACCCTCTGTAAGGATGATGAAAAGATTGACCGACTGCGAACACTGACTCTGCGTTTTATGGAAGCGCTTACCGCGGCGATACCCAACCAGCTCGGTCAAATGTGCGATGCGCTTCCCTCCGATGCTTCTGAATTTCTTGAATTTCTGCAGCTTTTAAAATACGCGCTTCGAGATGCGGCGCTTCTCCGGTACGCCGACAACATTTCGCTTTTGTTCTTCTCAGACGCGGAACAAGCGGGAGAATTTGCCTGTAAAATTACAATGCCGAAAGTTTTAAAACTGATCGATGCCGCCGATCTCCTCTCCGAAAAAATCAATTTATACATGAATCTGCGTCTTGCGGCAGCCGCATTCTGCGGCGATTGCAGACGAATACTGAAATGAGGTTTTTATGTGCAATAAAGAAACAAATGAAACGATTTCCCCTCTTGTCGATGGTGTGGAAATCATCGGTATAAAATTCAAACCGTCCGGCAAAGTATATTACTTTGCTGCCGGAAAAACCAAAGCCAATGTGCAGGACAGTGTGATCGTTGAAACCGCGCGCGGGATCGAACTCGGCCTTGTGGCGGTTCCGAATAAAATGGTTCCGGCAGCCGATATTGTTCCCCCGCTGCGTCCCGTCCTCCGTGTCGCTTCTTCTGAGGATGTCAAACATGCTGAAGAAAACCGACGCCGTGAAGCCGAAGCTTTTGAAGTTTGCCGTCAAAAAATCGCCGATCATAAACTCGAAATGAATCTTGTGGAAGCGGAATATACATTTGACAATTCCAAATTGTTGTTTTATTTTACCGCTGACGGACGCGTAGACTTTCGTGATTTGGTAAAGGATCTGGCATCGATTTTCAGGACACGCATTGAGCTTCGTCAAATCGGGATCCGGGATGAAGCAAAAATGCTCGGCGGTCTCGGTATCTGCGGACGGCCGTTTTGCTGCAGTTCGTTTCTGTCCGATTTTGCACAGGTTTCCATCAAAATGGCAAAGGAACAAAATTTCTCTCTCAACTCCGCTAAAATTTCAGGCGCATGCGGACGTTTGATGTGTTGTTTGCGCTTTGAGCATGAAACATATGAGGAAGCCATCCGCAAAACACCGCCAATCGGCGCACTGGTCGATACTTCGGCCGGTCAAGGCATTGTCACGGAAACCAGTCCCCTGTCAGGCTTTGTCAAAGTAAAGCTGGAAGACAAGCCGGAAGCGCCGCGCGTTTTCCACTGCGAAGAAATTACGGTATTAGCTCAGAAAAATCCGGCAAAAAGAACAAAGTCGCCGGAGAGCGGAGACGCGTCCTGAGCGATATAAATTTTACTGTAAAAAATTTTGGTTTTGCTATTGATTTTTCGGGAATTTATGTTACAATTAAGCTATCATTTTACGGAGGTGTTAAAAATGGCATACAAAATTTCTGACGATTGTATCGCGTGCGGCGCTTGCGAAAGCGAATGTCCCGTAGGCGCGATCAGCGAGCAGGACGGGAAAATGGTTATCGACCCGGAAACTTGTATCGAGTGCGGTGCCTGCGCCGGGGTTTGCCCTGTAGATGCGCCGTCGGCTGAGTAACAATCGACTGACATCAAAATACATACAAGAAGCGGATCCGATTTTATCGCATCCGCTTCTTAATTTAAGAAAATGATAAACAACACTTTTATTATGCCGGATGAACGTTTAGATCACGTCAACGAAAACATCACGCTGATTCAAAAGAAAAACGGACTTACTTTCGGTACCGATGCCCTTTTGCTTGCCGCATTTATTCGGCCGCATCCGACCAAAACCGCGCTGGACTTCGGCGCAGGCAGCGGCATTCTTTCTTTTTTGTGCGCCGCACGACACAAATTCCGCCGCATCGGCGCGGTAGAGATGCAGGTAGAATTCTGTAATTTGATTGAACGCAATATTGTCTTGAATCATTTTGAAAAAGAAGTGGTCTGCATAAACGAAGATATTCGACTGCTGCATCAAAATAAACTCGGATTTGAAGCGGACGTGATTTTTTCCAATCCCCCCTATATGCGCGCGGGCAGCGGTAAAACCAATCTTCACACGATAAAAACCATGGCCCGTCATGAAATATGCGGAGATATTTACGATTTTTGCGCGGCTGCCGCACGAAATCTAAAATTCGGCGGATTGTTTTACGCGGTCTACCGACCGGATCGTATGGCTGAACTCTTTTCTGCCATGCGTTCCGCCGATCTTGAACCCAAGCGTCTGACTATGGTATATCCGGACAGCGCTTCCCCACCCGCTTTGCTGCTGACAGAAGCAAAAAAAGGCGCCAATCCGAGTCTCAAAAACACAAAGCCGCTGATTCTTTATGAGGATATTACGCACACTAAGTATACAGAAGACTTTCAATATATTTACGACAATGGAAATTTTAAGGAGTAAATGGTGAACAAGAATATACAGCCTTCTGCTTTAGAGAAAGAAAAAAATCAAATACAAAAAGAAACCTTATATTTGGTTGCGACGCCGATTGGAAATTTGGGGGATTTATCCGAGCGTGCGCGTAAAGTATTGTCCGAGGTTGATTTCATTGCCGCAGAAGATACCCGAAATACACGGAGACTGCTTTCGCATCTCGGTATTTCCGGGGAAATGATCAGCTATCATGAGCATAACAAAAAAAGTCGCGGTGAAGAAATTCTGCAAAGACTTCAATCCGGAGCAAACTGCGCGCTTGTAACCGACGCCGGTATGCCGGCCATCAGTGACCCGGGCGAAGATCTCGTTCGCCTTTGCGCGGAAAACGGCATAACGGTCACTGCCGTTCCCGGCCCCTGTGCAGCGGTGACGGCGCTGGCTCTATCCGCTCTGTGTACGGGACGATTTGTTTTTGAAGGTTTTTTACCCGTCGAACGTGTCAAACGCGCCGAACGGTTGGAAGCCATAAAAAATGATTCTCGAACCCTGATCCTTTACGAAGCACCGCACCGCTTGCTCAAAACACTTACAGATCTCCAAACGGCGCTTGGAAACCGTTCAATAGCGCTTTGCCGGGAACTGACAAAACTAAACGAAGAAATTCTTCGAATGACGCTTTCTGACGCTTTGGAATTTTACAATGAACACGCGCCCAGAGGAGAATACGTGCTTGTACTGGCGGGCGCCGATAATACCGCGCAAACGCCTCAATTTTGGCATGATATGACCATTGAAGCGCATGTGAATCACTATATTGCAGCAGGGCTGCAAAAAACGGAGGCGATCAAAGCCGCAGCCAAAGACCGCGGCGTTCCCAAAAATAAAATTTATAACGAATATGTCCATCTTAATTCGGAAAACAAAAACGAGGACAAAATATGAAAATTGCAGTTTTCGGGTACAGCGGAAGCGGAAAATCTACACTTGCACGCTTTTTAGGACAAAAATACGGTATCCCGGTGTTGCATTTGGATACCGTAAATTTTAACGAAAACTGGCAGGAAAGGCCGCTTAATCAGGCCTTAAAAGATGTTGCCGATTTTATGTTGAACACCGCTTGGGTAATTGACGGAAATTACAAGAAATTTCTGCAAAACGAACGATTTCAACAAGCTGATTTTTTGATCTTTTTAGACTTTAACCGGTTCATCTGCTTTTTTCGTGCGCTGAGACGATATTTTCATTATCGCGGACAAACGAGAGAATGTATGGCAAACGGCTGTATAGAAAAATTTGACTGGGAATTTGTACGTTGGATTTTGTTTGAAAGCCGGACGCGAAAAAGAAAGAAACAACAGCGGGAAATTCTTCAAACATATTCCGAAAAAGCAATCATCATAAAGAATCAAAAGCAACTGAATGATTTCATGCAAAATTATACGCAGATATTACAAAAAGGAGTCGTAAAATAATGCGACTCCTTTTGTCATATAAATCAAATTTACTGTTGAGAAAGCAATTTGCGTCCCATCAAAACCCCCATTACACTGCTCATCATCAAACCGCGCGTCCATCCGGAACTATCGCCGAGACAATGGAGTCCCTGAATATTGGTATTCAGATTTTCATCCATTTTTACTTTGTTGGAATAGAATTTGAGTTCAGGACTGTATAAAAGTGTTTCTGTGCTTGCAAATCCCGGCACGACAACATCCAACATTTTGATAAACTCAATTATATTGGTCATTGCGCGATACGGCATAGCGGCTGTAATATCGCCCGGGACCGCGTCCTTAAGCGTCGGTTTTACATTGCTGAAAGCCAATTCTTTCGCCCAGGTGCGTTTACCGTCCAATATATCGCCATAACGTTGTACCAAAATATGACCGGAACCCAGCATATTGGTGAGTTCTCCGACTTTCTGCGCATAAGCAATCGGCTGGTTGAACGGCTCCGTAAAATTATGACTGACCAAAATAGCCAAATTGGTATTGTCGCTCTTCATATCCTTGTAGCTGTGACCGTTAACGACCGCAAGATCGTTGTCATAATTTTCCTGTGCAACAAACCCGCCCGGATTTTGGCAAAATGTTCTGACCTTGTTTTTCCAAGGCTTCGGATAGCCGATAAGCTTGCTCTCATAAAGCACCTTATTGACCTTTTCCATGACTTCATTGCGGCACTCTACGCGAACGCCGATGTCTACAGTTCCGGGTTTATGCGCAATATTATGCGCCGCGCATAAATTTTCCAGCCAATCCGCTCCGCGGCGTCCGGTTGCAATTACAACCTCGGGCGCATAATATTCCCGCGAAGTCTGTCCCTCGCGCACCAAAACGCCCCGACAAACTCCGTTTTCTATAATAATATTTTCGCACTCGGTATTAAAAAGCATTTCCACACCGGCCTCTGCCAGCCAATTCTGGATGGAGAAATACAATTTTTGCGCTTTTTCGGTACCAAGGTGCCGGATGGGACAGTCCACAAGCTTCAAATTTGCCTTGATCGCATTTTTGCGGATTTCTTTGATCTCGTCACCGTAACTGATCCCTTCCACATGCGGATCGGCGCCGAATTCCAAATAGATCTTATCTGTATAATCAATCAATTCCTGCGCAAACAGCGGCCCGATCAAATCAGGCAAATCTCCGCCTACTTCATACGATAAACTGAGTTTTCCGTCAGAAAAAGCACCTGCGCCTGAAAACCCGGTTGTAATGGCACAACTGGGCTTGCAGTTGACGCATTTTCCGATTTCCGCTTTCGGACAATGCCGTTTTTCTACAGGCTTTCCCTTTTCAATTAAAAGTATCTTTGCGTCATGTTTGCCGCGCAACAATTCAAAAGCCGTAAAAATCCCTGCCGGTCCGGCACCGACTATAATCAAATCATAATTCATGGTCTAACTCCGCACACAAAAAATCGGATTCCAGAAGAATCCGCCGTGTATCTCTACGATACGATTGTTATTGTACCATATCGAGCAAAAAATGTCAACAACGAACTCCCCTCATTTAATCAGGAATAGCACAATTTAACTAAATACAAACAAGCGGAGGCTGCTCATGCCCTGCAACCCCCGCTATGTATACCGCTGATAGAGATTACTCTGCCCGCATATGTTTGTCGATCAATTGATCGATAAAACCAAGATTGATGGACTGCCGCTGTACGGCCTGAATCCCAAGTACCAAAAGGAGAATTTTTTCAAGATAAGTAAGCAGACCTGTAATCAACGTCACGATTCTGGAAATAAACGGAACACTGAAATTGATATTAAATATATTTAATGCGTCATCTACTATAGAAATCGCGCCGGGAATCAAAGAGACAATTGCGGATACAATAGAAAACAGCAGCATAATCACCATTGCTTTGACAGCGGATTTTCGGAGCCACATATCCTGCTCAAACAACAACACATAGCCAACCAAAAGAATCATGGCAAGATAGCCGGAAAAAAGCCCCAAAAAATAAATTGCCGCGCCGAACAGCCCGACGGAAATGCCCAGCTTTGTTTTCATAAAACGACCTCCGGTATTAAAATTTTTATTGTCAGCCAAACGCATCCGACCGTTCCAAACGGAACATCAGACTACAACAAATTCAGTATATCGATTTATAGAAAAATTGTCAATAGCGTTTCTTTATAATTTTAATAAAATAGATACTAAAAAATCCCGAAGCATCTATGCTTCGGGATTTTTGCAATACAAAACTTATCTCTTGGAGAACTGCGGAGCGCGACGAGCGGCTTTGAGACCGTATTTCTTTCTCTCTTTCATGCGAGGGTCACGTGTAAGGAACCCAGCTTTTTTGAGCGCGACTCTGTAATTTTCATCTACAGTCAACAATGCACGGGCAAGTCCATGACGAATTGCGCCGGCTTGACCGGACATGCCGCCGCCCTTTACATTGGCAACAATATCAAATTTTCCCTCAGTACCGGTAACGCCGAACGGCTGATTCACGATCAGATGCAACGTATCCAGACCGAAATAATCATCTATATCACGTCCGTTTACGGTAATCGCACCGCTGCCGGGATAAATACGAACGCGGGCAACGGATTTTTTTCTTCTGCCGGTGCCGTAAAAATAAGGCTTTGCACTTGTATACATAATTATTTAGCCATCCTTTCTTCAGTTAAACGCATAGGGAGTCGGTTGCTGCGCCTCGTGCTTATGCACATCGCCCGCATACACCTTAAGACGAGTAAATGAAGCGGCGCCGATCGAATTATGCGGCAGCATGCCTTTCACTGCGAGTTCCATAGCCAGTTCCGGCTTTGTTGCCATCAATGTACGATACTGCACTTCTTTCAAACCGCCGATATAACCGGAATGATGCCGATAATATTTCTGATCCAGCTTTTTACCGGTAAGAACCGCCTTGGACGCATTGATAATAATTACAAATTCTCCGCAGTCCACATGCGGTGTAAACTCGGGTCTGTGTTTGCCGCGAAGAATGGTGGCTGCCGCTGCCGCCGTTTTACCAAGCGGTTTTCCGGCTGCATCAAGCACATACCATTTCCGTTCAACGGCTTCTTTTTTTGCCATATAAGTAGACATTGAAAATCCTCCATTAAACAATAGAAAAATAACGATCCTGTCGAACATTCGGTATTATAGCATAGTAGGAATATACTGTCAAGCATTTTTTCTAAAAAAGCTCAAAAATTTAATTTAAGACAATATAACCTTTGATTTTCTTCTGTTTTCTATTGTTTTCTTTCATATACAAGCGGATCAAAACAAATTTTAATTCTTTTATAAACAGACAGGCTGCAGAGGTCGTAGACATGTTTTTTCTTTTCATATATATTGAACAACTATATTTTGAAAGGAAAAAGCCATGTTTTCTTCAATATCCTCTTTGGCCATGGGACTTGTATATCTCATCCTCGGTCTATCCGGCGGACAAAATTTTCCCGCTCCTCTTCCCGCCAAAACCGAAAAGGAATTGTTTATTAAGATGAAGAACGGCGACGAGCATGCGCGCGCCACGCTGATCGAACACAATCTGCGGCTTGTGGCACACATCGTCCGTAAATATTATTTTTCAAGCAAGAACCAGGATGATCTGATTTCAATCGGAAGCATCGGGCTTATTAAAGCCATTGATTCATTTGATTTTGAAAACGGCGCCCGATTTGCAACATACGGCGCTAAATGTATACAAAATGAAATTCTGATGTATTTCCGCTCACAAAAGAAGCTTTCCTGTGAAGTATCCATCAATGAAACCATCGATATTGACAGAGACGGCAACCCGCTTACTTATCAAGACATCATTTGCTGCGAAGATACCATCGCGGAGGATATTGATCGGAAACTGCACACGCAAAAGGCGCTGATGTTGATTCGAGAAAAACTAAATGAGCGGGAACAAAAGATTCTGATTTTGCGGTACGGCCTCAACAACAAACCGGCGCTTACACAGCGCGATGTGGCAAAGCTTCTCGGAATCTCCCGTTCTTATGTGTCTCGTATCGAAAAAAGCGCGCTCGAAAAGTTGCTGGAAAGTTTTTGAGGTGAACAAGAGCAAAAAAATATGATATTAAGAAACAAAAATTACAAATCAAAGACAAAGATTACATAACGGTGATGGGCGTCATTTTAAGAGGCCCATCACCGTCTGTGGATAAATCAAAAAATACGAAAGCGTAAAATACAGATAAGTTTAAGTTACACGTCGGATATATCGTAAACGCCCGGTAATCGCGCGTGCCTTTGCAAAAAGCAGCCCGGCGATACGATATGCATTTCTCTGTTCTTTTTTCAAAGTGAAAAAAGAATCTCTTTTAGTTTTGAAACGCTGTCCGCAATATATTTTGCCCCCGCCCTCGATAGTTCATCTCGACTGCCGTATCCGTAGGATACGCCGACGGTATCGATCCGAAAAGACGCAGCGCCGGCTACATCATATTTTCGATCGCCCACCATAATACAATTTGCAGGCACGGCATCATCCAGTTCTGCAAGCATATTTCCGAGCACCGCTTCTTTCGTCACACGAGATCCCGCCATATCCGCGCCGCCGATCCGATAAAAATAGGACGCCAAATTAAAATGCTCCAAAATACGGCGGGCAAAAATCTCAGGTTTGGAGGTCGCCAAAACCAAACGAGAACCGGCTGCCTGAAGCGAAGCCAGCAGTTCCGGAATATTGTCATATATCCTGTTTTCAAAAATACCCGTTTGTTCAAAATAAACCCGATAATTTTTCAGTGCTTCTTCGGCGCGTTCCCGTGAAAAGCCATATTCTTCCATAAAAGAATCCAAAAGCGGAGGGCCGATAAATTTATACAGTTCCTCACGGCGTTCCGTCCGGATACCGAACTGTTCTAAAGCGTACATAATAGAATTGGTGATGCCCAGCGCCGGATCCGTAAGCGTCCCGTCCAAATCAAAAAATATATATTTTTTCAATATTTCCAGAGCTTCTTTCGATCTATAATCTCTTTCAGCAAAAACGCGCATATTACACCGACAATCCCCTGAACGATATTGCTGACGATACCGGCGGCAGCGCCCCATCCCAACTGCAAAAATATCGCTTCAAATGCAAAATAGCCAAGCACCATGACCGCCTCGGCACATACGCCGCTGACCAAAGACGCAATATAGCGAGAACGAACAAACATTTTTCCGATGAAATAGGCCGCCAGCGCCATCAACGCCTTGATAACAAAAGTTGCAGGCGCATAAACAACATAACCCGAAATTACATCTGCCAGCGCCGGCCCAAGACCGGCGGCAATCGAACCGTAGATCGGTCCGAGCAGCCAACCGCACAGCAGCACAACACAGTCGCCGAGATTCAAATACCCGCCGATCGGGGACGGCACTTGGATAACAAGCGTAGCTACACATGCAAGCGCCGCAAACAGCGCTGCGGCTACCAGTTTTCGCAAATCAATTTTTTTCATAACAATTCCCCTCCAGATAATGAAATAAAAGATAATATATATTCGCGACCGTCAAATCGGTCGGCCGAATAATCAGCAAATACCGCTCGGTCGGTATTATACAAAACAGCGATATTCCGCCGTACACCGGGATGCTCGGCTGTTTCGGCCGCACGGTTTAAACGCGCGCGAATCACCCCAAGATTGGAGTCCGGACGATACAGGGCATGCGGCAAGCCGCGCGAAGAATTGGTTGCCAACCGATCGCAAACAAGCGCATCACGAATTTCTTCAGCTTGTTCGGGAAGCGCCCGGCACAAAAAATCAAACAAGCGGTTCGTCAATGCATCCAACCCCTCCGACTTCGCAAAGCACTGCCCTACCGCCAGAAAAAAATCAAACGGTGAAGTCCAAAACGGAATGCACAAAGCAAGCGTGCGCCGAAACCGACCGCTGTTGTGCAGTCGGTCAACCGCGCGCTCTGCCGTTTTTAAGCGACCGATCTCCGGCGCGGACAACCACGGCGTTTCGGTCACCTCATAGGGCGGCGCATCTGTGTAACACAGTCCATACGCAGAAGCACGCGCTTCCAATTCCGTGCCGTGCAGAATTTTCAAAAATCCAAGCTGGAGCATGTCTGCGCCGAGCGCATACGCCTGGTTAAAACTATCACGGAAATGCGCGAAATCCTCATACGGCAGTCCCGCGATCAGATCTACATGGATGTGCGCGCGCCCACAAGCCGTAAGCTGGGAAATGCGCTGCTTGAGAACAGAACTGTTTGTCGCACGCCGGATAGCGCGGATTGTCTCCGGATGAAAACTTTGAATCCCGATTTCAAACTGAAAAAGCCCCCGCGGCGCAGAGCAAAGCAACGCAATCGTCTCATCATCAAGCAGGTCTCCGGAAAGTTCAAAATGAAAACAGACGTCGCTCGGAAAAGTTTTTCCGTATTCATGTATTAAATAAGAAAACAATCTGTACGCGCGTTTTCTGTCGGCATTGAAAGTGCGGTCTACAAATTTTATGACCTTGGCGCCGCTGGTCGCCAGCCGTATCAAATTTTTATATACATAACCGTCGTCAAAAAAGCGCAGTCCGTCACAACGCCCGGACAAGCAATAGGCGCAAGCATACGGACAACCGCGGCTGCTCTCAAAATAAGCGATACGGTCTTTCAGCGTCGCCAAATATTCGTCCGTATACGGACTGACCGGCGTACCGGAACCGACAAAGGGTTCGGCCGCAACGATACGCCCGTCCCGACGGTATGCAATTCCCGAAATCGGAGAAATATTTCCCGAAATCAGTCTATCGCAGAGCAGACGAAAAGGGATTTCCCCCTCACCGCAAATCACACAATCAATTTCCGGCGCATGTTTCAGCACATCGACCGCGTTATAGCTGACCTCGGGACCGCCGAGTACCAAAATCACATTTGGCAGTTTTTCTTTTATAAGCGTTGCCAGTTTATACACCGTTTGAATATTCCATATGTATACGCTGACCGCGAGCAGGCGCGGCGCCCGTTTTGCAATGTCCTCTGCGACCGCGTATACGGATTCATTGACGGTGTGTTCCGCGATTTCACACAAAAGCGGAAGATCGCCGATTGCAGCCTTTAAATACCGGGGAGCAAGCGCGGAATGCACATAATTGGAATTCAGCGCAAGAATCACTACATCCGTCATTTTGTTCACCGCCTTTTGGAATAATATAGCACAAACAGTATAAAAAAGCAATGTGGCAAATTTCTATAAATCGACATACTTTCTTGAAATTTCACTGCAAATATGCTAAAATAAATTTATGCTGTATTTTGAAAAATTGACGCTGTACAAACTGAAAAATGCAATCTACTCTAAGTCAGTCTTTTAATTTTCAATCGTCAAATTTAGAAGGGGTAAAATGAAACAAGCACTGATCGTTACCGGCGGATACTGCAATACCGAGCGCATTGTATCGGATACAGACCGTTTTTTTCTGAAAATCGCCGCGGACAGCGGCTACTTGACCGCACGAAAGCTCGGAATTTTTCCGGATATTCTGATCGGTGACTTTGACTCACTTGATGAGCCGCTGCCGGACAACATACCGATCATCCGAGCGCCCGCGCAAAAAGACGAAACCGATACCATGCTCGCCTGTATGACCGCAATCAAGCACGGTGCAAATGAGATTTTGATTCTCGGCGGCACGGGCGGACGAATAGACCACCTTTTTTCCAACGTTTTTTATCTGGATTATCTGCGCGAAAACAAAATACAAGCCCGTTTAACCGACGGAGAAAACACTGTACGAATCATTGCGGATGAAACCGTGAAACTCAAACAAAATAACGGATATTTTTCGGTTTTCGCACTGCTTCCCTCTGTCGTAACGCTGACCGGATGTAAATATCCGCTGACCGACGCGCCTCTGTCACCGTCCTATCCGTATGCGGTCAGCAATGAAATTATCGGAGACATTGCCGATATTACCATACGCGGTAAAGCGCTGCTCTGCGAGAGTGCAAAACTGTAATCTCATTTGAAAATCGATAAATGAATATATTTTTTAACATTTTTCACAAAGCTGTCTTGACCCGCTTCATTATCTTTGATACAATATAAGGGTTAGAAAATTTGCAGCACCGTCGATCTGTGCAAAAAACTGCGCTGATTTGCCGCATTTTATCTGCTGCTAACTTTGGGGGACTTCTATGTTTGTAAAAATCATCGTACTCATTGTCTTTGCCGCCGCTATGATTCTAATCGGCGTTTTAACGCGCAAAAGTACCGCGGACGTTAACGGTTTTGTTCTCGGCGGCCGCGCACTCGGCCCCTGGATGACTGCTTTTGCTTACGGTACGTCCTATTTCAGCGCCGTGATCTTCATCGGCTATGCCGGACAGTTCGGTTGGAATTACGGCCTTTCCTCCACTTGGATCGGCATCGGAAATGCACTGCTCGGCTCTTTGCTTGCATGGGTGGTTCTCGGCAACCGAACCCGCGTGCTAACAAAGCATCTCGGCGTCTCTACCATGCCCGAATTTTTTGAAAAGCGATATAATTCAAAAGCGCTCAAAACGGCATCTGCGCTGATCGTCTTTTTATTTCTGATTCCCTACACGGCGTCTGTTTATAACGGACTCTCCACGCTGTTTGCGTCGGCATTTCCGGGCGTTCCCTATTCTGTTTGGATTGTAATCATGGCTGCGTTTACCGCAGTTTATGTCATTCTCGGCGGATATATGGCCACTGCGGTAAACGATTTTCTACAGGGCATCGTTATGCTGATCGGTATTGCCGCCGTCGTTGTCTGCGCGGTGAATGCGCAGGGCGGACTCGGCAATGTAATTTCGCAGCTCGGACAGATTGATTCGGGTTCGGCATACGGTACATATAATTCGGTCCTCGGCCCCGATCCGCTGAACCTAATCGGTGTTGTTATCCTGACCTCGCTCGGTACTTGGGGACTGCCTCAAATGGTGCAGAAATTTTATGCCATTAAGGATAAAGCCGCTGTTCGGCGCGGGTCACTGATTTCCACACTGTTTGCAGTCATCGTTGCCGGCGGTTCCTATTTTTTGGGCGGACTTGGCCGTCTGTACTGCACGACTGATGCGACGGAAAGTGGTAAAACGCTGATCCATACGCTGGCAAACGGCAATCCGAACTTTGACAGCATTGTACCCGCCATTCTGGAAAGCGCAATACCCGAAATTCTTTTGGGATTGGTTATCGTACTGGTTTTGTCTGCGTCTATGAGCACGCTAGCCGGATTGGTTCTGTCATCCAGTTCCACAATGACAATCGACCTTATCAAGCCCTGCATGAAAAAAGGCATGTCGCAAAAGAAACAGGTTTTGACCATGCGCATTTTAATCCTCGTATTTTTGCTGATCTCGGTTTGGATCGCCGTTGACAAACAGCGGCTGAACGACATCGGCATCAATATATCCGCCCTTATGAGTATTTCCTGGGGAACACTGGCAGGTTCATTCTTGGCACCGTTTCTGTATGGGCTTTTTTCCAAAAAAGTTACCAAAGCGGCCGTATGGGTCAGCCTGTGTTCGGGGGTGCTGATAACGGTTGTCAGCATGATTTTATTCAACCTCGGCATTTTCCCGGAACTGACCCGTTCCGCTGCCGGTTTTACGGTATTTGGCCTGAATTTTAATCTTGCGTCCCCGATTAACTGGGGCGCGATCGCCATGATCGTCGGTTTAATCGAAGTGCCGATCGTCAGCATGCTGACCGCCACCAAGGCATCTACCGAATATGCGTCTAAAATTTTTGAATGCTATCATACAGAAGAATAAAGCATAGCAAAAAAGGAAGTGCAAAATGAAATATTTTCAGCCGGAAATTGAAACAATGCCTCGCGCTGAGCTTGAAGCCCTGCAGCTTGCAAAGCTGAAGCAGATCGTTGCCTATTGTTTTAACAATTCCAAATTTTATCACGACAGACTCACGGATGCCGGTGTCTTTGACGGCGATAAAATCAGACAGTTATCGGACATCCAGTACATACCGTTCACAACCAAGGACGATTTCCGCAACAACTATCCGTTTGGCATGAATGCCGTTCCGATGAATCAAGTGGTGCGTATACATGCGTCTTCAGGCACTACCGGCAAACCGACTGTCGGCGTATACACAAAAGAAGATCTCGACGTATGGAGCGATTGCGTCGCGCGTGTGGCGATTGCCGGCGGCGCATCAGCGGACGATATTATTCAGATTTCCTTCGGGTACGGTCTGTTTACCGGTGCGCTCGGCCTGCATTACGGACTTGAAAAAATCGGTGCAACCGTGATTCCCGCATCCGCCGGCAATACGGAGAAGCAATTGATGATGATGCGCGATTTCGGCGTAACGGGACTTGTCGCTACACCCTCGTATGCGCTTTATCTCAGCGAGGCTATCAAGGAAAGCGCCTATCCTTTATCCGATTACAAACTTCGTCTCGGAATACTCGGCAGTGAACCCTGCACGCCTGAAATGCGTGCGCAAATCGAAAAAAATCTCGGCATCTATGTTTCCGACAACTACGGCATGACCGAACTCGGCGGTCCCGGCGTCAGCGGCGACTGCAGCGCCAGAAACGGCATGCATTTTGCAGAAGATCATTTTCTTCCGGAAATCATCAACAGCGAAACCGGCGAGCGGCTCGGTGAAAACGAGGTCGGAGAACTTGTCGTCACAACACTCTCCAAACGCGGTATGCCGGTACTTCGCTACCGAACAAAGGATATTACCAAAATTTCCTATGAACCCTGTTCCTGCGGCCGCACGCACGCCCGAATGGCCAAAACCATGGGACGTACCGATGATATGCTGATTATTAAAGGCGTTAATGTTTTCCCGACGCAGATCGAAAGCGTACTTATAAATACAGATAAAATCGGGCCGCATTATCAGTTAATCGTTCGCCGTGAAAATTTCAAAGATACGCTGGAAATCAAGGTGGAACTCATCGACAGCAATCTTTTGGAAAGCTACGGAGAACTGGAGGCGCTTCGCAGCGGCATTCAGGAAAAACTGAAAAGCGTATTAGGACTGCAAACCAAAGTTACGCTGGTACATCCGAAATCGCTGGAGCGCTTCCAGGGGAAAGCCAAACGCATTCTTGATCTCAGAAATGAATCGTAACCGCCGAAACATCAGGCGAAAATCCGCAAAATTTTGATCTTATCCGGTATCAATCGGATAAGCAAAGGAGGCAATTATTTTGAAAGAACTTTTGATCGGCAACGCCGCTGTAGCACGAGGATTATATGAAGCGGGCTGCGGCATCGTTTCCAGTTATCCGGGCACCCCCAGCACCGAGATTACGGAATTTGCCGCAAATTATGATGAAATATACTGTGAATGGGCGCCAAATGAAAAAGTAGCGATGGAGGTCGCATTCGGCGCATCCCTCGCGGGTACCAGAAGCTGCTGCGCCATGAAGCATGTGGGACTGAATGTCGCGGCAGACCCGCTGTTCACGCTTTCTTATACCGGCGTAAATGCCGGTCTTGTGGTCTGTGTTGCAGACGATCCGGGTATGCACTCTTCTCAGAACGAACAAGACTCCCGCCACTATGCCATCGCAGCCAAAGTACCGATGCTCGAACCCGCAAATTCGGCGGAAGCCCTGCTCTTCACAAAAGAAGCGTTTGAACTGTCTGAAAAATTTGACACGCCGATTCTGCTTCGTATGTGCACACGCATCGCGCACTCTCAAAGCATCGTTGAAACGGGCGCGCGCGCGGAGATTGCAAAGAAACCCTACACGAAAGACGGCGCAAAGTATATTATGATGCCCGGCAACGCCAAGCGCCGCCATCCGCTTGTTGAAGCGCGCACCGCCGCTCTGACGGAATTTGCGGAAAGCTGTCCGTACAATCGCATGGAAATGGGCGGCGAGGAAATCGGCATTATTACCTCCGGCACCGCGTATCAGTATGTAAAGGAAGTGTTCGGGGACAGCGTCAGCGTTTTCAAGCTCGGTCTCATTCATCCCCTGCCCGTCCGCAGCCTGAAAGATTTCGCTGAAAAAGTAAAAAAACTGTATGTAATTGAAGAACTGGACGGCGTAATTGAAAGCCACTGCCGCAATATCGGACTTGATGTCATCGGAAAAGAGATGTTTCCCTGTATCGGCGAATTTTCCCAGGCAACGATTGCAAAAGCGTTCGGACTGCCCGAAAAGGAACATTTCAGCGCCGATTTAAACATTCCGGTGCGTCCGCCGGTCATGTGTGCGGGATGTCCGCACCGCGGCATGTATTACACGCTTGCGAAAAACAATGTGACGGTGCTCGGCGACATTGGTTGTTATACGCTCGGCGCCCAGCCTCCGCTCTGCGCTCTGGATTCTACGCTTTGCATGGGCGCCTCGGTCTCCGGGCTGCACGGTTTTAATAAAGCGGAGCCGTCAGACGGTAAAAAAGCGGTTTGCGTCATCGGCGATTCCACCTTTATGCATTCCGGTGTAACGGGACTGATTAACATTGCCTATAACGGTTCTGATTCAACCGTGATTATCCTGGACAATTCCATCACCGGCATGACCGGACACCAGCAAAACCCGACCACCGGCTACAATATCAAAGGTGATCCGGCCGGAAAAATCGACCTTGAAGCGCTCTGCCGCTCGATCGGTATACGCCGGGTTACCGTTGTGGATCCATATGATCTTGACGCCTGCGAACGCGCTTTAAAAGAAGAGCTTGCGGCCAATGAGCCCTCGATTATCATTTCCCGCCGTCCCTGCGTTTTGCTGAAATATGTCAAACCCAAAACACCGGTTCATGTTTCGCCTGATAAATGCAAGGGCTGCAAAAAATGCATGAAATTCGGATGTCCCGCAATCAGCATACATAATAAAAAAGCAGAAATTGATAAAACACTTTGCATCGGCTGTGATGTATGCAAACAACTTTGCGCGTTTGGCGCGATTGAAAGCGAGGTGCGCGTATAATGGAAACACAAAGCATTATGATTGTCGGCGTAGGCGGCCAGGGGTCTCTGCTGGCCAGTAAGCTGCTCGGCCGACTGCTTGTAGACGAGGGATACGATGTAAAAGTATCCGAGGTGCACGGCATGAGTCAGCGAGGCGGCTCTGTCGTTACCTATGTTCGTTTTGGAGAGCAAGTATATTCTCCTGTAATCGAAACCGGAGAAGCGGATTTTATCGTTTCTTTTGAAAAGCTGGAAGCAGCCAGATGGCTCTCCTGTCTGAAAAAGAACGGAACGATCGTAGTCAATACACAGCAAATCGACCCGATGCCTGTTATTATCGGTCAAGCGGAATATCCGGATTCAATTCTCGAAGACATGAAGGCAAGCGGCGCGCATGTAGATGCAACCGACGCGCTTGCGCTCGCCGAACAGGCAGGTTCCGCCAAAGCGACAAACATTGTATTGATGGCAAGACTGGCAAAATATTTTCATATCCCTTATGAAAAATGGATCGCGGCAATTGAAAAAACCGTTGCGCCTAAATTTGTTGCAATGAACAAAAAAGCCTTTGAACTTGGGTATACTTATTAAGAATTAAGGAGGGGGTCCGAATGACGATCAGCCAGCTTTCGGTTTTTGCCGAAAATTCTCCCGGAATCATCTATCAGATCACAGAGCGTATTGCCGCTGCGAACATTGATATACGTGCGATCAGCGTATCGGATACGCAGGATTTCGGTATTTTACGCGTAGTTGTCAGTGATGCCGAGCGCGCCAAAACCGCACTCGGAAACGGTGATTTTGTTGTAACCATAACGCAGGTCTTGGGAATCGAGATACCGGATAAACCGGGCGGGCTTGCCAATGTACTCGCCCTGCTTTCGGAAAATGGAATCAATGTAGACTATATCTATGCGTTTGTTACGATTTCAGGCAAAAGCGCATATGTCGTCATGCGTGTAAACAACAATGAAAAAGCGGAAGAATTGTTAAAGCGCAACGGCATCCATATGCTGACACAGGCGGAAATCGAAAATTTTTAAGATTATACGCAACAAAAACAGCGGGAGAAATTTTCTCAGGAAAATTTCTCCCGCTGTTTTTTTATTGGCAAAGTCGCCTACTGTATCACGCCGCAGGCAATCTTGGCGCCGGAATCACCAGACGGCTGTGTTTTGAAATCATCTGCGTGCTCATGAATTATAACCGTTTTTCCCAAAATATCGGAAACCGTGAAGCGATCCGTAAGTACTGCCGACATCGCGATTCCGTGGCAACCAAACAACGGCGGCAAATCGCCGGCATGTTCCGGATGCGCACAATCATTCGGATTAAAATGCGTGCCGGTAAACGGAAATGGTTCCGTGCCGTTTTCAGCGCAAGAATCTCCTTCATGGATATGCATGGCGAAGATCGGAGAATCGCACGCGCCGCTGCCCATTGGTAAACCAGTCACCGACGTCACGATGTACACGCCGTTATCCGTCTGATAAAAACGCACAAGGCCGTTGATCTTCGGGAAAGACGCCGAGCCTTTTATAATCGCCGCAGCATCTACTCTCTCATATTCTTTGCCGTCATAATGAATATACATAATTAACACCCCGTATCAGCATACGCTAAACGGGGTGTTAGGTTACGAATTATTTTTCGGTCAAATTATAAAGCATCTGTACGGTCTGCGCTCGATTTAAAATAGCTGACGGTGCAATTACACCCGCGCCGTCTCCGTTGAATACACCTGCCCCGGTCAGCGCATAAATAGCGCTGCGCGCCCATACCGGTATCACAGAATCATCAGTAAAGACACTGACCGCGCTTCCCTCTTCGAGTTCCAAAATGTTGTTAATCAGCACGGCGGCTTCGGCTTTGGTTATGCTGTCCTGCGGGTTAAAATAAACCAAACCATCCTGTTCACTTCCGTTTACATACCCCATCCGCTGCGCGGTCGCTACATACGGTCTGTATTCGATGCTGATTTTATAATTGTCGGCAAAAGAGGTGTCGGTATCCGTAAGTGTCTGAATATCCAGCGTTTTCATTACCATTGTGATAAACTCTTCACGACTCATGCTGTCGTCAGGGCAAAATACCAGTCCGTTCTGATAACGCATTGCATCCGCAATACCGGCCTCATAAAGTGACAGAGCGGCATTTTCACACCAATGCCCCTTTGTATCCGTAAAGCTCACCGATGTTTTATTGACATTAACGGACACGGTCTGCGCAGATGAATAATTTCCATATACATCCCGCACCACTACCACAAATTTATCATCACCTACAAATCCGGAGGCAGGCGTATATTTAAAGCTTCCGCGCATCGAATCTGTAATGGTCAGCGTTCCCTTTTCCGGATAGGAAATGACCTGAAAATCTAAAGGATCGCCTTCGGGATCGGCAGCGCCGAGCGTACCGAAATACGAAACATTGCGATAGGTTGAAATGCGTTCTTCATCTCCGGCAAAAGCAGGCGCATAATTAATCGAATCCAAAAGTTTTAACGTACAGGGAATCTCAGTTCCGTTATACTCAAAATTAAAGCTGGTATATTCAATTTGATCATTCGAGGGAACAAAGCGCAAAAGAGACAAATATTCACTTTTAATCGACTGCCCCTCTGTGATATTCAAGGTACCAAGCTTCAGCGTGCCGTCCGATGACTGCGGCAAAGAGGACACCGTCACCGAAGAAACCGAAGGCAAGCCAAGACATTTCATGAAATCCTGCTCAGAAAAATAAATGTCGCTGTACACCAAACCGCTCTTAATCATCGCGTGCTGTTTTGCCAGTACGTTCAGCGCAGGCGAAACAATCGCAGCCGAAGCGCCAAGCGTCATTGCCAGAACTAAAATCGAAACCAGAATCAATCGGATTTTATTTTTCATTGTTTTTCTCCTTGAAATAGATAATATGTTCTGTGATAATTTTTTCCCATATGGAGATTTTTATGCAGAAATGTCCGAATTCTCTAAAATGCATAAAATTATAGTGAGCTTATGCTCAATACCAACAACGAAAGGTTTCGTAAAATACGATATGTATAGAATGAATGCGAACTACCACGGCACACCGCGCGACCGGCTGGATCCGTCCATGCTGGAGCGCATGATGCAGCAAAACTGTGCCGTACCTCAAATGGAGCATCAGGAAGCTCCGTCCTGTCCATATGAATCTGAAAATGAAACCATTACAAACGGAGTATCACTTGCAATGGTTTATTCCCCGGAACAATTCTGGCAAAATCTTTACAATGAAGAGGAAGGTTTTATGCAAGGAACAATTTTCAAAGAACTTGATAAACCTTTCTATGGGCCGAAATGCCACGGAGGCCGCAGGAATGGGTAATATGAATTGCAACGGAAACGGACGTTCCAGAATGCTTCGCAAAGTGCAGCAGCACGGATTTGCCATGATCGAGGCCGGCTTATATTTGGACGGACATCCAAATTGCCGGAAAGCCCTCGACTATTTTAACCGCCAACGCGATAACTATATGAAATGCGCACATGAATTTGAGGAAAAATACGGTCCGCTGACCATTTTTTCCGATGCAAACAATGATTCTTGGCAATGGATACAAGGCCCGTGGCCTTGGGAAAGCGAGGCAAACTAATGTGGATTTACGATAAAAAACTTGAATTTCCCGTAAAAATCAAAAACGCAGACCCGCGAGCCGCTAAAGTGATTATCAGCCAGCTTGGAGGTCCCGACGGCGAGCTTGCCGCCTCGATGCGCTATTTAAATCAACGCTATGCCATGCCATATAACGAAGTCGTAGGCATATTGACCGATGTAGGCACTGAGGAACTCGCGCATTTGGAAATGATATCCGCAATCCTGTATCAGCTGACCAGAAATCTGTCGCCTGAAGAAATCAAAGCTTCCGGATTTGACACATATTTTGTCGATCACACCACCGGCATTTATCCGCAAAGCGCAGCCGGTGTGCCCTTTTCCGCAACGTATTTCCAATCCAAAGGGGATGTTATCACAGACTTATGCGAAGATCTTGCAGCAGAACAAAAAGCACGTACCACATACGACAACATCCTGCGACTGGTGGATGACCCCGATGTCCGCGAACCCATCAAATTTCTTCGCGCGCGCGAAGTTGTCCATTTTCAAAGATTCGGCGATGCAAATCTGCCTTATTCAAACAAAAATGAACCAAGGTCACAGACTTGTCTGTGGCCTTGGTTCATCAAAAAAGTGCCGAAGAAAAGGCTTCGACACTTTTTATCTTTGAATTTAAAACCGAATTATGCTTTCCAAAGACTGTGGATATTGCAATACGCATAGACCGCTTCCACCTCATCGTCTGCACAAATAGCGAAGCAGACCTCCGGCTTATCACCGGGTTTTAACGCCTTTCTCTGATTTCCGAATTTGGTTTGTAAAGATATCCACTCAATGTAGTGTTCAGGAAGCATAGGATGCTCTGCCGCTCCCACGGTCACAAAAACCTGATTGTCCTTTATTTCGTAAACAGGTATATGCTTTTCTATAGAAGCTTCTGTGGTACCGGGAACAAGTTCTGTCATTTTTTGACCGCAGCACATCACAGGCACACCTTTATTCTTTACCATTGCAATGATATTTCCGCAATGCGCACAAATATAAAATTTCTGTTCCATAATCAAGATCCTTTCAAAAATCATTTAATGACAATTGTGTTTTCCGCAACCATGTTCACCGCAAGTATGCGCTTCGCCGCCATGCTCGTGATCATGATGATCGCAATGTACATCCGGATTGAATGAAAGCGTATTCGTCAAAAGCGCATCGACCGCATCATCAGCGCTTCCGGATACGCCGCCATACAATTGGATTCCCGCTGCTGCAAGCGCCGTCTGTGCGCCGCCTCCGATGCCTCCGCAGATCAGCACATCGGCTTTGTTTGCAACCAAAAAGCCGGCCAAAGCGCCATGACCGCTCCCGTTGGTATCGACAATATTGGAAGAAACAACCTTGCCCTCCTCTACATCGTAAAATTTGAATTGTTCGGTATGACCGAAATGTTGAAAAATCTCTCCGTTTTCATAGGTTACTGCAATTCTCACAATTGTATCTCCTTTTATAATCATATTCCCTGTATTTTCAGGATTTTGTTTTTCACAATGCTTTTTCGAGCACCATTTGGAATTTCCGTTGCAAAACCGATAATGACCTCCGCTTATAGTTAAACGATAACCGTTAACAATACTGCTTGCAATCTTTTCTCTTGCACTTTCATATATCTCGGTTACAGTAGAACGCGAAATCTCCATCTGCTTCGCACATTGCTCGTGCGTTTGCTTTTCCAAATCCACAAGCCGGATAACTTCAAATTCATCAAATGTCAGTTCAACAGACTTCTCAGATGTCGCAGCATCCGGTGAAAAATCCGTAAAAGCCGGTTTGCTGCAAATTTTTCGGCATCGCTGTGGTCTTGACATAGACTTTCTCCCTGATTTGTTTTCGGTATATACCGATTATACCACACGATTTTCATTTTTTCAATACCTTGCAGAGATTTTCTGCTGCATATCCTTCATACATGCAATGACAACTTCAAATCGTCCATATAACCTCTACAGTTCCATCCTCACGAATCAGAATTTTATGTATCAAAATGCCGACCGCCGCCCTTTTCTGTTCTGCCGTTGCATCTGCCCATTGACGAGACAATTCCGCACCGCTGACATGTTCACTTTCCCTGTTTTCCAAACGCACAATCTTTTCTTGAACAATCGATTTTTTCTCTGCAAGCGCCTGTGCCCTTTCATTCATAAGTCGAATCATTTCTGTCCCAGTTTCTTTGTTCAACATCATAGAAATAAGCCTATCCTGCGCGTCTTTGATTTCACTCAGATGATTTTTTAAAAGATTAATTTTATTTACAGTATCAGTTGAAAAATGTACGCGGCATCCTTTTAGATGCAATAACTTGTCCGAAATCAGCTGGTCGGCCATATTTTCGAGACTCTCTGCATACAGGGTCACGTCCGGTCCCTGACAAATACGGTTGTGGAATTTTCCGGTACAATGAAAATAGCGTGTTTGTGTGCCGTCAAGACGACGACCGCCCCTGGTTACCGTCATGGTTCGCCTGCATTTTGCACACACAATTTTGCCGCCAAGCCAGCTTGTCGTATTGCTCATTGCTTTACCGATCTGCTTATTTTGTTTCAGTTTTTTTTGACACAACAACCATATTTTAGACGATACAAGTCCCTCGTGACGCATAACCACAGCCTTGATATCCGACCAGTCTCCCTCAAAATCATGCGTACTTTTTCCATAGATCTGCAAACCGTGAACACCGTCAAATTCTTTGATGTCACTGACAATACATGCATTCTGTTGTTTAAAATATTCAAATACAGCATTGTCTGCTCTTACATAAATGGGATTTTTAAGAATGGCGGATAATTTAGCAGTAGACCAATTTCCGCCGGTTGGCAAAATACCGTTTTCAATTAGGCTATTCATCAACCGACGCAAGGAAATATTCTCAAACGCATACGTTTCAAACATATATTTTATTTGTTCGGCTTCTTCTAACTGCGGAACAAACATCTTTGTCTTGATACCGTGAACGGTGGTGTCTGTCGCAATGAATCCGTATGGGCGGCGGCCTCCCATATAAAGTCCCATTTTGCTGCGGTGGTCATATGCCTGTTTAACACGTTCAATAATGGACTGCCTTTCAAATTCGGCAAAAACCATAAGAATTTTTACAATCATTTCGCCGTAAGGAGAACTCGTATCAAAGGTTTCCTGTGAGGAAACAAACTGTACATTATATTCTTTGAAAGTTTGCAGGATTCCGACGAAATCGGAAAGACTTCTGCTGATACGATCGAGCCGATAAACAATCACTTTTTTTAATTTTCCCTTGCGTATCATCTGCATCATTTTTTGAAAATCCGTTCTGTTCGTATTTCCGCCGGAAAAGCCATTGTCCACAAATGTGTAAATTTTTTCTTCTTTTTCATCCGGTTTCAACATTGAACGGCAGTATTCAAGCTGTGTTGCGCAAGAGACGCTGTTTTCGCGTTCAACGGATTTCCGGGCATATAACGCGATCGCCAACAAATTATCTCCTTTCCAAGCTATTTCAAGTCTACCCTGTGTGTGAAAATTTGATATAATTGTTCCAAAATTTGCACTTCCGTATCTTCTCTTTGTTCTTCGTCTGCAATGCAAACTTGGATAATCTTATACGTGTGTCCTTTGCTATCCGTATACGCTGTCACCCGTTTCACCTCTGTAAATTATATGAACAGCGTTTTTATACATGACTGAAAGCGATTTGTATGCTATAGCACATATCGGATACCTCATCATAATCTGATACAGGAGGTGCAAAACAATGATTATGATTGCAATGGTTCGAGAAGTTCGGCCAAACCAATTGGTTGTCCGAGATCGCGCCAATTTTCAAAACGTTGTCGTAAACACAAATGATACTCGATGCTTTTCTGTCGGCGATATCGTCAGTATTTTATATAACGGCGTAATGACCAAAAGTCTTCCGCCGCAGATCTCCGCAATTCGCATCCGGCGTCTGTTTCCGCGACGCAATTGCCCGTAAATATTCAATTTTATAATATACAATAAATAAACTGGTATACGGCGCTGTTTATCTGTGTATCGCAAATACAAAAAGCAAGGCTTTCTTGAGATTTTATCATCAAAAAAGCTTTGCTTTATTTGTATTAAGTGCAATTTTAAAACGACATGAACGGCCAAACAAACGCTTTCTGCATAAAAATGGCAGAAAACGGAAGAATGTTGGTAGAGTGTGCTTAAAATTTTCAAGGAGGAGCTTTGTCGTGCGCAAAACCGAATATTTTTGCGGTTGGTATTTCAAATGCCAATCCGAAAAAGAAAGCATCGCTTTTATACCGGCCGTCCACATAGGAAACGGACAGCAAAGAGGCTCGATTCAGTTCATCAGCAACAATGAAAGTTGGAATTTCTCACTTCCCTATGAGCAGTGTCAAGTGAACAAAGACCGCCCTTTTTCAAAACTGGGAGAAAATATCTTTTCCAAAGACGGGATTCATTTGAATCTGCATACAAAATCCCTGTCCGCCACAGGCTCTGTACGATTCGGGCCTCCGTCCTCCCTGCGTTTTGACATTATGGGACCGTTTTGCAGCGTTCCGTTTATGGAGTGCAGACATCGTGTATTCAGTATGCGGCACACGGTAAACGGTACGCTGCAAATCAACGGAAAATCCCACTGCTTTGAAAACAGTGTGGGATATATAGAGGGCGACCGCGGACGTTCTTTCCCCCAAAAATATATATGGACGCAATGCTGCTTTGACGGCGGTTCCCTCATGCTCTCGGTCGCTGAGATTCCGATAGGACCCATCCATTTCACGGGAATCATCGGCATTGTGCAGCTGCACGGCAAGGAATATCGCCTTGCGACCTATCTGGGGGCAAAAGTATTACATTTGAAAAACCGTGAGATTGTTATTCAACAAGGAAATTTCATCATGACCGCCATACTGCTTGATGAACACGCAAATCCGCTTAAAGCCCCCCGAAACGGCGTTATGACGAGAACGATTCGTGAAAATATCGTTTGCCGTGCGCAGTATCAGCTGCGCGAGCAAACACGCATTTTACTCGATTTGGAATCTGAAACAGCCTCATTTGAATATGAGTATTGAGTCACCAAACAAAAAACAAATTCAATCTTTATCTGCACGATAAATTTTTGTTTGAATGGATAAAAACGGCGATGCGCTGCGCGTAACACAGGACAATCTGGATTCCAAAAACTTTTATGCTTTCAATCCTGCATTTGACAACTGTTCCGGTACAAACGCAAACCGATCCGGCTGTAGATGTAATTAAAAATTTTTCCCGTTCATTTGTATAAATAAAGCCGCCGGAATTTAGAGTGTTGTTCTAAGAAAACAGAGAGGGACGGCGTGTATCGTCCCTCAAAAAGTTTCTTCGCGCACTGCTCTTTTCCGGCGGTTTGTTTTCTGTAAAATGCGATATTATCGAACGCGGAGTCGTTCACAAAAATTCACGTCGCTGCCTACATAGGCCGTAAAGTTCGTTGAATACGTCACATACCCCGGTCTTGAAGCCGGCGGTCTTTTTATATTTTTCACTCTCGTATAATCCACGGGAATCTGCCCCTGTGCGCCGGCGCTGGAATACGTCGCGGCAATGACAGCGGCCTGTGTATAATCCTCCTCAGACGGCTCCTCACCGTCGCAAATCAAAATCACATGAGATCCCGGACGATCCTTAACATGAAACCACAAATCTGATTTCCCGGCCACTTTAAAGGTAATATGCTCATTTTGCAGATTATTTTTGCCGCACAAAATTCTGTATCCGCTTGCCGAACGAAATTCCATCGGATGCAGCGTTCCCGTGCGCTTTGCATTTTTCGCCGTAGAAAGACGGGATACATACCCGCTCTGGGACAATTCCATGCGGATTTCATTTAAATCGCTTTCGATTTCGGCACGCTGCAAAGCTTCGGTCACGGTGTCAAGATACCGCAATTCTGCCTCTGCCAAATCAATTTGCGCTCCGAGATAGACTTTCGCGCTTTTCGATTTGCTGTATTTTTTATACATCCGCTGCGCATTCTGAGCGGGCGTCAGACGCGGATCCAGCATAATCGTAACCTCTTCCGCCACCTCGCTGTAATAATTCGACACACGAATATGCTTCATTCCGCGCTGAATCATATAAAGATTTGCCGTAATCAAATCTCCGTATAATTTATACGTATCGCCGTCGGCGCACGCCGCCAGTTCTTCTCTCTGTGTTTCCAGTTTGCGCGCAAGACGTGCGCGCGCACCGGAAAGCAGATGTGCAATATCCTGTCCAAGACGGCGAATCCGTTCCGCCGCATCCCGCTTTTCAAAATAAGCATCCAGCAACGTTCCCATATCGGGGAAATACGACACCTGGGCCATATCCCCGTACTGAAGAATATCCATAAAGCAAAATTCAAACGGCACGCCCTCTGCATCATATAAAAGCACCGGTTTAAAATCCGCAGTTTCCAGAAGCGACCGAAACTGCATAAAAACCGAAAAAAGGCGATCCGGCAGAACGGTCTCAAGCGTCCCGTCTGCAGTTCCGGAAACTCTATAGGCCAGTTCCCGCGCAACCAAGGGAGAAATACCGCCGAAACGGCTGAGTATAAAACGCCAAACCGACATCGAACCCTCGCAGGCGGAAATCATCTGCGCAAGCTCGTCTTTGGTCAACGCAAAAATATCGTTTTTTCCCTGTGACGGCGGCAATGCATACACCATTCCGGGCAATATCTGACGCAGGCGGCTGGTCGAAAAATCAACCCATCGCATAGCGGCAATGATTTTTTTGTTTTCATCGGTCAAAAACAAATTGCTGTATTTACCCATGATCTCCACGATCAAAAAGCGCGTAACAGAAAACCCCAGTTCATCACGACCCGTAAATTCAAGCTCCGCCACCCGGTCAAACCCGATTTGCCGCGCACAAACAAAACGTCCGCCGCCAAGCTGCTTACGCAAAAGCATACAAAGCATCGGCGCTGTCGCCGGATTCTCTTTTTGCTGTGCGGTCAGATAAATCTTCGGGCTGTTTGCCCCCACGTTAATCGCCAGTCGGATATTTTCACGCCGCGCCGCACTATGCAGCGTGAAAACAATCTCATCCTTTTGCGGCTGCTGTATTTTTTCCACCCGCGCGTCCGCCGCCGTATTTAATTCATGCAGAACCGCGCACAGCATTCCTGCGTCAAAAGCCATACATTACCTCTTTTTTCTGAGCACATAATAAAAAAACCGCCCGCTCTGTACAAAACCGGCATTCCGGGCAACCGCCGCCGAAGCAAGATTATGCGCATCGCATTTATACAATACACGAAAGCCCGCTGTACACAGCCATGCCGACAGCGCGCGCGCCGCCGCCGAAGCATATCCTTTTCCGCGGTATTCGGGCGCAGTCTCCACGCCGATCTCAATCAGCGGCGCATCCCGATCCGGCGGCGATGCCGTAACCGCAACCGCAGCGATTTCGCCGTCGCATACCACGCCGAAAACAACCTGTCCATAGGCAAGACAAGCCTCTAAATTATAAGTCGTGCGGTTATGATACCGTCCCGCGCGGCGAATCCGTTCACACGGAAAACCGAAATCTGCAATATTCTCCCCGATAAAATTATATCCGCGCTTTTTTGAATGTTTATCCGGCGCATACCCATACCGCGTACAAAATTCCGTACACCCCGCGCTGAGAAAATCAACCGCCGCATCCGAAAAAAGAGCATCCGAAAAGCGATGCGCATAAGTTTCGCAAAGCTCTGACACGGACGGATAGGCAAAAATTTTCGTTTCTTCTCCGTTTTGCTCCACATGTACCGGAACGGCAATGTCAAACCTATTTTCCGTAACCCATTGTTCGCCGTCCGCGTCTATTATAATCATGGATTCTCCTCCGCGCAAAAATACTTTCGCAATGCCGGCAGCCCCTCAAATACCGGACAGCCGCATAAAGCAAGTCTTGCGTAATCCTGATGCCCGGACGCCAGCAGCACACAATCGGCTCCCGCAGCCGTCGCAACCTCAAAATCGTGGATTGTGTCCCCGATAAATAAGGCGCGTTTTGGATTGACCTTTTTTGACCAATTTACGGCAGCCTCCATCTTTCCGCTGCCGTATGTATCGCCTTGACCAATCAGATCGTCAAAATACGCGCGCAGTCCGAGCGATTCAACCTGTTGTTCAAGCATTTTTTGCTCGGTGGCGGACAAAAGATATTGCCGGCAGCCGTTTTCCCTGAAAAATTCAATCAATTCGCGAGCGCCAAAGCAGAGCGCCGCCGAAGTCGCCCGAAGATTATATTCCGAAACCCATTCTGCGGCATATACTTCAAAGCGCTCCCGCTCAAGGCCGATCTTTTCATAATAATCGACCACCGGAAAACAGAAGTACCGACGATAGGCCTCTACACTGTCAAGCATTGGCCGGCCATGCTTTTTCAGCAAAACATTAATCGCTTCAACCCCGATGGATACATCATCCAGCAGCGTTCCGTTAAAATCCCAAACCACATGCGAATACGGCATGTTTCTTCTTTGATTTCTCATACGTCCCCGATACGTTTTCAGTCCTGCTTCCGATTGTTCGTCTTTACGGGAATCAGTCTGCGTTCTTCGGTACCGAAAAGATATCCAAGCCCCGCCGCCGCTGCAATCAGCAAAATACCGAGCGCAAAAACAGCCGCAATCAGCATATCGCTCTGCACAGTGTTCACAAACAGCATAATGCCGGTGAAGCATCCGTCAAGCATAGTCAAAATAAAGTACGTAACATAGTATACAGACGCAGCGACGCTCGAAGTTTTAAAAAACGAACATATAACGAAAACAAAGAGTGAAATCCATACCGGACACTGCGCAAGCAGAGAAAGAAAAAATCCTTTTCCTTTCATCAGTCTGAGCCGTCCGGCATCCAGTTTCGGTTTGTCCTTTGCGCCCGCTTCCCACATGGTTATATACGACAGCACTGCATAAAAGGCCGCCGAAAAAATTCCGGCCGCAAGCATCAGCCCCCTGCTTTGCTGATTGGTCGTTAAAAAAAGGACGAAACCGAATACGGCCATACCGATATGTGTCACCAAAAGCCGCATGATATAATAAGAATTTTCTTTTACAAATTTCAATTTTTCTCTCCGTTTCTGCTGTAATGTCTCAATTATATATAAAAAAACGGATTCCTGCAATAGATTCGCAAATTTTTTTATTTTTCCTTTTCTTTTCGGATAAAATTTTGTATAATAAAAACAACCTGAATTGATCGGAGAAATTCTTATGCAAAAAAACATACGACGGGAAATTGATCGAACTACCCTGCCACCGATACTCAGAGAATTTGCCGGTTACAAAACCGGTATCGAAAACTGCTCTGCACTGACTGTGGAAGAATATCTGCTGGATTTGCGCACTTTTTTTCGGTATCTTGTAACCGTCAAAAATCATCTTCCCCTCTCACACGATACGCTCTGCGAAGCCAATATCGCTGATGTAGACTTAGACTTTATTCAAAATATACGCGCCGAGGACATTTACGAATTTTTGTTTTATGTCGGCACCGACCGCCAAAACGGCTGGGCGGCAAAAGCGCGCAAACTCACCACGATCAAAGTATTCTTTCGCTATCTGGTTTCAAAAAGGAAACTGCTTGACAAAAATCCGGCCGCAGATATTGATTCTCCAAAAAAAGAACGCACGCTGCCGAAATTTCTGACATTCGAGGAAAGCATAACCCTGCTTGATACCATACGCGGCGACCAAGCCTCGGCGAGCCGAGCGCGGGATTATGCCATCGTGACGCTCTTTTTAAACTGCGGCATGCGGCTTTCCGAACTTTGCGGAATTGATCTCAAAGATCTTGCCCCCGAAATGCGCTCACTGCGCGTCATCGGAAAAGGTTCAAAAGAGCGCGTAATCTATCTAAATGCCGCCTGCCGTGAAGCGCTTTCGGATTATCTCGGAGTTCGATGCGCCAATCTGAATGAAAAGGAAGCCGCAAATCCCGCCCTGTTTCTGAGCGGCCGCGGCAATCGTATCAGCGTAAAAACCGTTCAATGGATGGTCGGAAAATATCTGAAAGCCGCCGGTCTTGAAAATCGCGGCTACTCCGTACATAAGCTGCGCCATACGGCCGCAACGCTGATGTATCAGAGCGGCAATGTGGATGTTCGTGTATTGAAAGATATTCTGGGACATGAGCAACTCAACACCACGCAAATCTATACGCACGTCAGCGACGCGCATATGCAGGCGGCCATGGAACAAAATCCGCTCTCCAAAATCGGCAGCGAAAAAGACAAGGTTTAATTTTCAAATAAATTTATACGGCGCTTAATGCATTTTTGACACCCGCCCGATTTTTTCATAAGATGAAATTATAGGGTGGTGATGTCGTGCTTAAGAAACAGAAATTACAAACGGCGTGGATTAAAAAAACGATTGTTTTCATAATTTTTTTAGCAATCGTCTTTGCTTTAATCTATAACCTCCAGATCATTCCGGCCCTGATTCCGCTTGCAAAAGCCGAAGCAACAACCGAAATCACGGCAACGGTAAACCGAATCATCCGTGAGTGTCTCCGAAGCGAAAACTGCGACTACTCAAGCATTGTACGTCTGGCTTATGACACAAACGGAAACGTCGTATCTGTGGAAACGGACACGGTCAAAATGGCGGATCTAATCAGCAGTATCGTCGAATCAACCGCCGATACGCTCGGCGGCAGTGAAAAACTGACCGTGCAAATCCCCGTCGGTAACCTCAGCGGCGGCGCGCTGCTGACCGGAAAAGGCCCGAACATCGAAATACGCGTGGCCGTTTCCCGAAAAATATCCTGCTCGGTCGAAAATGAATTTTATGAAAGCGGCATCAATCAAACTCTGCACCGGATTGTGCTGAATGTGGAAACGGAAACCTATGCGCTGCTTCCGGCACATGTTCAAAAATTTCAGGTTGCAACCGAATACTGCGTAGCCGAAACCGTTATTGTAGGCAAAGTCCCGGACGCCTATACGCATATCAACCGGCTGACAGAGGACATAAACGAAGGAGAAATAGACGATATTTACGATTTCGGCGCCTTTGAGGACTAAGAAGCAATTTTGAAGAATTTTGTTGCCTCCTCCGAAAAAATGTGCTATACTGATTAAAAACTACAAAAGCAGGGGTGCCGGTATGTCGAAAGAAAAAATGGTCTACTTCCGCACATCGCTCGGCGGATTCAATAAAGAGGATGTCAACAGCTATATTGAAAAGCTGAACGCCGAATTTTCAGAGCGTGAAAAATCCGCGCGGAAGAAACTGGAAGCCGCAGAAGAAAAGCTGACTGACCTTGAACAGATCAAGTCCGAACTGGAGATGGCGCTCGACAAAATTTCCAAACTTGAAAGCGCTGCGGAAAGCCGTGAGAAATTAATTGAAGAACAACTTCGGCGCATCGATGAGCAGGCGGCGGAAATCGAAGCGCTCGCTTGTTCCAAGAGCAGCGCCGAAAGCGAAGCCGCAAAGCTTGCCGAGCGTATCGAATCCCTTTCGGAAACCATTCAAAAATCCCAAAAATATGACGGTGTGAGCGCGCAGATCGGAGAAATTATTCTATCGGCAAAAAGTACGGCCGAAGAAATCGTGAATCAAGCGCAAAGAGAATCCGAGCGAAAACTACACGACGCAAACGAACAGTTGGCCGGCGCCGCACGAAATTTCAATGCCCGCGCCGCTACCGCGGCCTATGCCGTTAAAACCGAAATGCGCAAATTGGCGCGCCAATCTTATGCCGCGCTGGCGGAAAAGACCGAGCAAACCGCGGTTTTGCTGCACTCTTTAGCTGAAAATATCAGCCAGTCCACCGAAGCATTTGACGACAGTCTGTCTGCGGTCAAAACCGAAACGGAAGCCGCCGTCGAAAATGAAGCGGCAAAGCTGTTTACCGAAGAACATAGGTTGAAATTTTGAAGATGCAAACATATTTTACCGATCATTTTGAAGAATGGGCCGGCACGCTTCGCGCCGGGGACGAAATTCTGCTCTCCGGCACGGTCTATACCGCGCGCGATGCAGCGCACAAACGCATTGCCGAAGCGATTCGTGCAGGCGCTCCGCTGCCCTTTGATTTAAACAACGCTTTCATTTATTATGCAGGCCCGACACCTGCCAAAAAAACCGCGGTCGGAGCCTGCGGACCGACAACATCTTCCCGAATGGATCCGTATGCACCGGATTTTTACACGCGGGGACTGGCGGCGACCATCGGAAAAGGAGACCGCGCTCCGGCAGTATATTCCGCTATCCAAAAACGCGGGGGACTGTATCTGTGTGCCATCGGCGGCGCGGGCGCGCTCGCTTCCATGGCTATACGCACGTGCGAGGTCATTGCTTACGAAGACCTCGGATGTGAATCGGTCAAACGTATGGAAATCGAAAATTTTCCGCTTTTTGTCGGCATTGATACAAAGGGACGGAGCCTATTTCGGCAAAAACCGTAGAACACGTTCAAGGAGGTGGGGGAATGTCTGTCGGGGAAAAAATCCGAGCGTTGAGAAAAAAGCGCGGCATGACGCAGGCCGGTCTCGCGGACGGAATCGTCACGCGCGGTATGCTCAGCCAGATTGAAAATGAGACGGCGCTTCCCTCGCTTCCCACACTCTGCGAAATCGCAAAGCGGCTCGAAACCGCGCCCGGTATCCTGTTAGACGAACATATAGACATTTTTTCAGCGGAACATGCGCGTACCGTCAGTCTGCTTACAAAAGAATTTAAAAACGGAAATATTTCCGCCTGTATGCGTCTGTTTGAACAATCCGGAATCGAAATCACAAACGATATTGCGCTGATTTATGCCCGTACTGTTTTCAGTACGGCTTTCGGCGCTTTTTGCCGCGGTGATTTTATTTCGTCAAAAAAATATCTGTCGGATGCGGAAGCCTGTCTTGAAAAATTAATCCCGCCCGATACACTGGTTACAAAAGCGCATATAGAACTTGTGAAAAATATCATGGAACAGATTGAAAAGCTCAGCGAACTTCCGGCAAGTATGCCCGAACAGCCTGATTTTTCTTTTTCACCGTCATTGTTCCTATACGCACTGAAACTCCTGGAGACCGAACGCGCAAATTCTGCCCGGCTCCTTCTTGAGATGAACTGTCCCGAAGAACCGTATGCCTCATTTATACGCGCGAAACTATTGATTTTGGATTATAAATTCGTTGACGCCATTCTGATTTTGCGTACACTGACGAGCGCGCAGAAAACGCCGATTTTTTTATCCTTGCTTGCCGTTTCCGTAATCGAGACCTGCTGCCGGCAATGTGAAGATTACAAAGGCGCTTACGAAAGTCAACTTCAATACCGCGCCCTGCTGGAAAAGCTTCGGCGCTGACTGCCTAAAAACCAAAAGGCCGGAACATGCTATGTTCCGGCCTTTTGGTTTACCTGCACAGCCAAATCAAAAAATTTTGTTCTTTTTTGATTAAAAATAATTATTTTTTAGAATTGAAAAAAATTGGAATTTGTGGTATAGTATATAATGGGTAAGAAAGGGATTTCGTCTGACTTTCTCTTTTTCTTATATGATTTGTACGCAATCCGACACGAATAAACAGTAAACGGAGGTTTACCATGAAAGATAAAAAGCTATCCATGGCCGATCTTGCCTTGGAATTGACCAAAAAGGACGCACAAAGCGCGGCGGAGGCCAGAAAATCCAATACGCTGTCCGCACGGCAGATGATTCAGGCAATTTTAGATGAATCGACTTTTGCCGAAACCGGAACCTATGTGCGGCGATCGGCAGACAGCGATGAATTTGAAGGTGTCATTTGCGGGTACGGCGCAATAGATTCAAGACTTGTATTCATATTTGCGCAGGACTTTTTCAGGATGAAAGGCGCATTTGACCGGCAACAGGCCAAAAAAATTTGTGACTTATACGCACTCGCCGAAAAAAGCGGCGCGCCGATTATCGGTATTTTCAACAGTGCGGGCGCATGTATTCGCGAAGGCGTCGATGCGCTCGGCGCATACGGCGAAGTCATGCGCGCTGCCGCAAAAGCATCGGGCATCATTCCGCAGATCGCTTACATTCACGGCATCTGCGCCGGAAGCGCGGCGGTCATTTCCTCCATGTTCGATGTTTCCGTCTCGGTAAAAGATAAATCCAGCGTCTATGTAAATCCGCCCTCCCTGCTTTCCGCAAAAGACGCAGGCAGCGCACAGCGTGCGGCCAAAACCGGACTGGTTTCCAAAGTGTACAATTCCGAAGCGGAAGCCGCCGTCGGCATTCGCAGTCTAATCAATTATCTCCCGCAAAACAACATGGAGGGCACAGTTACAGAACTGTCCTCCGACGATCTCAACCGGAAGGTCAATATACCGGCAACAAATGAAAACTATGATATGAAAACGATTCTTTCGGAAATCTGTGACCGCGGTGAATTTATGGAAGTGTCGGACAGTTATGCGCCCGAAGCGCTCTGCGCTCTGGGTTCTATCGGCAGTAGCGTTGCGGGAATCATCGCCAATCAACCGTCTGTCAGCGGCGGACGCCTCACGCCGGAGGGCGCGCGCAAAATGGCAAAATTCATATCCCTGTGCGACAGCTTTTCCATTCCGATCGTCACACTCACAGACAGCGAAGGCGTAGCTGTGGATGACGCATGTGAGAATGCCCCTCTTGCCTCCGAACTTTCACGGCTGGCATTTGCCTATGCAAACGCAGTTTGCCCGAAAATCACCGCGATCATCGGAAAAGCCTACGGTAGCGCGTTTACCCTGATGGGTTCCAAAGCCGTCGGCGCGGACATTGCATTTGCGCTGTCCGGCGCGCAAATCAGCATTATGCCGCCCGCAAGTGCAGTGGCGTTTCTCTGGAACGACCGTGTCGCAAGACAAAGCCGAGAAGAGGTTGAAGCCGAGTGGGCAGCAGAATACGCAACACCCGTACAGGCCGCGCTGCACGGCGAGATCGACGACATCATTGAACCTGCGGAACTGCGGCAAAGAATCTGCGCGGCACTCAGTATGCTGGCGTCAAAATGTGCGGGAACACCCGCGCGCCGCCATGCGAATCTGCCCCTTTAAGGAGGTTTGCCATGTTTGATTTTCTGTTAAGCGCCGCCGACGGCACCGCGCTGTCGCTCAGCGATAAGTTTTCGGTTGGCGGACAGGTCACACTGCTCGGCATGGGCACGGTATTTGCAATTCTGGCTTTGCTCTGGGGACTTGTGGAACTGTTGCACGTCCTGTTAAAACCGTTTGACAATAAAAAGGGCGACGCATTTAATCCCCCGCCGGTTGTAGCCCCCGCTCCCACAGTCGCTCCCCACGCAAAGGATGTCGGAAAACCGAACGACAATACGGAACTGATTGCTGCCATTACCGCCGCAGTCGAAGCATACCGCGGTGCGGATGCGCCCGCTTTCCGCGTTGTCTCATTCAAGCGCGCAAATCATAGATTCTCATCCGGAAAATAAAATTTTGATTGGAGAAAAAATCATGAAACAATATATTGTTACCGTCAACGGCACTGCGTATGAAGTTACAGTAGAAGAAGCCGGTTCGACGGCTGTTTCCGCACCTGCGCCGACCCCAGCAGCCGCGCCGGCTGCCGCCCCCGCTGCCCCCAAGGCAGTTTCGTCTCCTAAAACCGCGCCCGCAGCATCTGCCGGTGCACAAGGCGCAACCAAAATTACAGCGCCGATGCCCGGCACTATCCTCAAAATCAATGTTACCGTGGGACAAACGGTAAAATCGGGAGACTCGCTCTGTGTTCTTGAGGCCATGAAAATGGAAAATGATATTCCTGCCCCCGCGGACGGAACCGTTGCCAGTATTCATGTTTCAAACGGCGCCACGGTGCAAAGCGGTGATGTTTTGATTACACTCAACTGAAGCGCTTCGGAAAGTTGGTATTATCATGCTTGATACGCTTATAAACTTTGCCAAGTCCACCGGTATCTACGACTTTTTCGAAGATCCCGTTCTGATGAGCAAAACGCTGATTATGTATATCATCATCGGTGTGCTTATCTATTTGGCAATCGGAAAA
>OLGD01000997.1_pt1 | contig 48587 bp, 31 predicted proteins | sample 1605311 | NCBI WGS metagenome assembly OLGD01 (sample SAMEA3888917, study PRJEB22519) | human gut metagenome | biome: human gut; feature: human-associated habitat; material: faeces | place: Denmark | collected 2010
TTGACGTCGAAAATGAGGATTTAAACAGAATCGGTGTCATCTTTGGCGCCGGTATTGGTGGTATCAATACATTTGAGGAAGAGGTCAGTAATTATGCCTTGAACGGAAAAGAGAACGGTCCCAAGTTCAATCCGTTCTTCATCCCTAAGATGATTTCGGATATTGCTGCCGGACAAATTTCAATTATGTATGGTTTCCACGGACCCAACTACGCAACTTGTTCTGCATGCGCCACTTCTACAAATGCTATCGCTGATGCTTTCAATCTTATTCGTTTAGGTAAGGCTAACGTCATCGTAAGCGGTGGTTCGGAAGCTGCTATCACCGTTGGCGGTGTAGGTGGTTTCAATGCCATGCACGCATTGTCAACACGCAATGAGTCTCCCACAACAGCCTCTCGTCCGTTCAGCGCAAGCCGTGACGGTTTCGTGATGGGTGAAGGTGGCGGTTGTCTGGTTCTTGAAGAACTGGAGCACGCTAAAGCACGTGGTGCCAAGATTTATGCGGAAGTTGCCGGCGTAGGTATGTCTGCCGACGCTCACCACTTGACTGCTTCCCACCCGGAAGGTTTAGGAGCCAAGTTAGTGATGAGAAATGCGTTGGAAGATGCAGAAATGACCCCTGAAGAAGTAGATTATATCAATGTTCACGGTACATCTACTCCTGTAGGTGATATATCGGAAGCCAAAGCCATCAAAGAAGTATTCGGCCAACATGCATACAAGTTGAACATCAGTTCAACGAAATCCATGACCGGTCACTTACTGGGTGCTGCCGGTGCGGTAGAAGCCATTGCAAGCATTCTTGCAATCCAGAACGGCATCGTACCTCCGACTATCAACCACGAAGAGGGTGATAACGACGAAAACATCGACTATGACCTGAACCTGACGTTCAACAAAGCTCAAAAGCGTGAAGTGAACGTAGCCCTGTCCAATACATTTGGATTCGGTGGTCATAATGCATGTGTTATCTTCAAGAAATACGCAGAATAATCAGTCGTGTTACGTAATCAAATAAACAAGATAAGGCTCTTATTCCATAAGGACAGAGAGTCTTATCTTTGTTTTTATAAGATACTGGGATTCTATCCTCGCAACATTCAGCTTTACCAGCAGGCATTGTTGCATAAATCCACTTCCATCCGCTCGGAGAAGGGACGCCCTTTGAATAATGAACGGCTGGAGTTCCTGGGTGACGCCATTCTTGACGCCATCGTGGGAGATATTGTCTATAAGCATTTTGAAGGCCGTCGCGAAGGTTTCCTCACAAACACGCGCTCGAAGATTGTGCAGCGGGAAACACTGAACAAACTGGCAGTAGAAATAGGCCTGGACAAGCTGGTAAAATATTCCACCCGTTCCTCCTCACACAACAGCTACATGTACGGCAATGCATTCGAAGCATTTATCGGCGCCATTTATCTGGACCAGGGCTACGAACGCTGCAAACGCTTTATGGAGGAAAAGATATTCAAAAATCACATCGATCTCGACAAGATGTCCCGCAAAGAGGTCAACTTCAAATCGAAACTGATTGAATGGAGCCAGAAAAACAAGGTTGAAGTTTCATTCGAGCTTATCGAGCAGTTCCTTGATGAAGACTACAATCCCATGTTCCATACCGAAGTCCGCATAGAAGGCATTTCGGCAGGAAAAGGAACCGGATACTCTAAAAAGGAGTCCCAGCAGAATGCCGCACAGGCAGCATTGAAGAAGATTAAGAATGATGCCGCATTTAAAGAAGAGGTAGAAGCGGCAAAAATGCAGAATCATCCGGAAAAGGCCGTCAAAGGAGAAATCGCCGAAAATAGTTTGCCGGAAGACGTTTCTGCCGAAGATGAGCAAAGTGACGCAGAACGTGGTGAAGGCCAATCATTCACCCCTACAATGAATCAATAAACTCATCCCACTGCTGCGGGGTGCCTTTCGTCCCAAAGAACTTTTCATAGAGCCTTCGCCTAACCGATGTTATGGATTCTCTGGAACGATCCGTTAGCCTCGCCATATCCTTAGGCAAGATATCAATCTTTATCAGAAGGCAAATATGAAGTTCATGTCTGCTAAGCTTACAAATCCGGAAAAGTTTCTCTGTAAAGTCCTTATAAGCAGTATTGACCGTTTGCTCCAACAAGTTCCATTTTTCGGGAGGCAAATGCGTATCTTTTTCCTCATTACAGATTTCCTTGAAATACTTGCAGATATCAGAATCTAAAAGCATCCTTCGAGCCTTTTCTCTCTCCTGTAATCCAAACTCTGCTTGTTTTCCGGCATAATACAGACTTCTTTTCTGTTGTTCTATCTGCTCCTTCTGCTGAGCGGGATACGCTCCATCTCGAAGCAACTGTGTCAGCTCTTCTTGTTTCCGCTTATTTTCTTCGATGAACAGGGCACTTTTTTTATATTGTTCTTCTTCAATCCGCTTCAGCCGTAATAGTTGCAGGTTGAATTGCGCATGTTTCCTCCGACTATATTGGAAATAGGTAAAGAAGCAAAGCGACATAACGACACCTCCCGTCATGGAGTAGAATAAATAGATCTGCTCCTGCTTGTTTTCCGCTTTCAAACAGCTGTTCTCACTTTCTCTTAATGAATAATTATAAAGGGAGTTTATCTCACGGATTGTTTCAGAATCAATAAATTTCCGAACAGAATCCAGCTCCTCCATATATTGTTCAAGATGTCCCTTTGCTACCTGAATTTTTCCTTCTTCCAGCGCTAATTCCGCCAAGCGCCAATGAGCATCCGTCAGAGCATAAAGAGTGCCAAATCCCAATAGTTTGTTATAATAATAGGATGCAGAATCTCTATTTCCCATCTTATAATACCAATCAGCGGTTATGGAATATACACCACTCTTTATCCGGTCAACTGTTGTTTTCAGCGAAGGTTGCAGTATTTTCTTTACTAAATCATATTTCCCCATCTGCACATACACTTTACCAATCTGGCTTTGTACCATACTCATAATCCGTGGATTATTTAAGGCAGACGCTAAATCATAAGCTTCCTGATAATACAGCAATGAGCTATCAACACCTTCGACATCACAATATGTAGAAGCTAAGTCTCTTAAATCATAGATCATACTTATACTATCTTTTTCCAATACACTCCATCTGTAGGCTTGAGAATAGACTTTTCTCGCTTCATTCCAAAGCCCTTGCTCTGAAAAAATCCTTCCCATTTGACTATGTATCAGACTTCTTAGTTCACAACAAGAATCATCCCCCAAAACATCCAGAGCTTTATCAAAATAATCTAATGCCTGCGGAGCATCTCCTAAATCACGGTATGTTCGTCCGGCATAAAAATAAGCTTCAGGAAGATGCCGGGTATCATCTTTCTTTATATAATAATGTAACACAGGGAGTATCCGGTTTTCTGAAGTCAGGGGAATATACGCCTTATCATCCGCCTTAACACAAAGCAAACGATAATACATTTGAGTTTCTTCTGATTGCGCGGACATATCATCTTTTATAGAGCACAGCAAGGAAACAGCACTATCCGGATTACTATTTGTCAAGTTATCCGCAAGTAGTAGAACTTGTGGATAAGCATTCTCCTTGCAAGCATAAAAACTCAACAAGAAAAGAGACACAAATAGATATAAGGTGTTTCTCATATCAACAAAGGTAGGTTTTATTTTTTATAAAAAGAGTTCTAAAAATATATTATTTCGAGATGCACATTAAATGCACACTAAAAAAGTAATCACGAATAAGTTTTTTCATCACTTTTGTACATAACCAAAAAAAACAAAAGCCATGAAACAATTAATAAGTAAGTCACACCTGTTTCTTCTCATTCCTGAATAATAGAATGGGATTTTTATATAGCAATTTATATATGCAAGATAAATGGCTATTCTTAAGGAGTAAACTAATTCATTAAGAAAAAAGGACTTGCACTCCTTTCCTTTTTAGCAGAACAAGTAAATTATCCTTAAAGATACAAATATCTTTATTTCTAAACGAAAAATTATCATTGCAAAAACGGAAAATTATTCAAAACAGTTTAGCCTTTTAATCCTCATTATTAACTAATAACAAATAATACTATGAATAAGATTTTTATAACAAGTCTCTTAGCAATATGTATAAGTATGTCTTCCTGTTCTTCTGACGAAAAGACGTATAACCAACCTAAACAGGAGCTTTATAGCAAGTTAAATGAAGACCTGGCAGCATATAATGCAACCTTCTGGAACGCAAATAATATACCGCATACACGCAGCTTTTGGAAAAAACTAAGAGGATTTTTACTAGCGGATGCTGGTGGAGCTTTAATTGGCAGTGCTTTCGGAGGTTGGGGTGCACTTTTTGGAGCTGTTTTTAGTTCAGCTGTAGGTGGACCAGCTCTTGCTGAACATGAAATGACGAGCCAGACTGCTACTACATGCCCAGTTATCCCACCAACATCAGATAACACTCAAACAGTTCCAATTTCCGACCCTTATTCAGCGGAAGTTCTTTCTGATGACAATGAAATTGCTGCACCTACCAGTAGTCAAGTTGCAGTAAACTGCTATGCTACAGTAACCAGTTCTGGTATTGGATATGAACATAACCTAATCCTCAGCCGAATAGAAGAAACACATCAGAATATCTATAATGAAGCGAAAAGTTCTGAAGTTATGGCAGACCTCATTGTTACAGAAATGGGAAAATGTAGCTATGCTATTCCAGAAACAGAGAAGAATATTTTAATTCAAAAAGTTAATTCTATCGTTTTAAAGAGTAAAACAGATTCTGCTACAGAGTTAATTACTCTCCTTAAGAATACTTGGCCAGAATACTCTGATGAATTATCTGTGATTGATGACTTCACTATTAATATTGGAAACATTACCAATAACACGGAGCTAATGAAAGCATACTTAGATGGTTATCTACAAGTCATTGAAAGATCAAACCTGACTAACTCCCAAAAAGAAGTCTTGAAGTCGAGCCTTGAAGTGGCAGCCAACAGTGCACTATTCTGGGTAACTGAATAACAGTTTTTATAATAACTAAATAGTAACACATCATGAGAAAAAACAGTTTAACATTCTTTCTATTTTTGCTCTGTACAGCCTTTATCAGAGCCCAGACTTACAGTGATAGCAAATTCTCCATATCAATAGACCTGGGAGCCGGAAGCTTTTTCGGGCACTCTAATCTATCTTCTTATGGCGTTGATTACAGAGGAGAATATAAAAATGGATTCAGTGGAAACATCAAAGCATCCTATTTGTTGGACAAAAAATTCCAAGTCGGCCTGAAGTTTAATCTTTTCTCGGCTTCCGAGAACTATGATTTGGCAAAAGAAACACAGGCTGCCGACGACTTAGACTTGATTTATATTGCACCGCAAATTGGTTATCGGAAGTTGATTGCGCCAAATTGGTGCTTCGACTGCATGGTGGGTGTCGGCTATATGCACTATCAAAGCAAAAGCCTCTATAACGAGATGGAACGTGAATGCAATAAAGGGTTCCTGGGAGCCAATGCAGATTTAGGGCTTAACCGCCATTTATACAGAAACCTCTACATGGGTGCCAGTGTTTCGGTAATGGGTGGACACACTTCCTCACTGAAAGAGAAAATGAAAGGAAAAGAAGAAACACTGAAGTTAGATAAATGGAATCGCATAAAAGTGCTGAGGGCAGACCTTATGTTGTCGATAAAAGTATTGCTGTAAAAACAGAGGCCATTTAGCCTACAAAGCGAATCAGTAGTTGAAATTATGACTTTCAGTAACGCTTAAAAAAGTTTTTTGGGAGAGACAAATTATCATTTATGTGCCAAGTTGTTTTTTAAGCGTTACTTAGCCATATACAGATGAAATAAGACAATAAAGTAATACAATTATGAAAATAGACTTAAATCAGAATGATTATCTGAGCAGAATGGGAAAATGTTTGCTATATTGGAGTTGCTTTAGCATTATATCTTCATTTCATGGAACATTTTTCCTAATAGTATCAATTCTCTTTTCAAGTATAATAATTCTTGCAACTATAAGAGAGTTCTACTTAAAAAAGAAATAGATGACGGGGAAAATCAGTTTTGACTTGAGAATTTAAAGATAGGCAAAAAAGTCTGCGAGCAATTATTATTTTGTTTGCAGACTTTCTTAATACTATATCAGTATCACCCGAAACAAATTCCCATCCGTCTCCCCTGAACCACGAGATCATTATCTTCCGTCACCAGTTTCAATTTTCCCGCAATCTCTTCCAGTGGAGCAGAAGAAATCTCATCCCCTTTCAACGTAATCATCCTGCCAAACTGTTCGGTCGCAATCAGTTCCGTAGCATGTCCGCCCATACGGGTAGAGAGGTTACGGTCGAAAGGTGTAGGCGAACCACCCCGTTGGATGTAACCAAGCACAGTCTCGCGCGTTTCAATACCCGTTTCGTACTCTATCTCCTGAGCAATATACTCAGCCGCACGTTTCCGCCCATCGGTTTGTATACCTTCGGCAACCACTACGATAGAATATGGTTTGCCTTTCTTTAAACGGTTCAGTATCGTTTCTCCTATGTTATGGATATTATAAGGTATTTCGGGTATCAGAATCACATCTCCCCCGCCTGCCATACCGGAATAGAGTGCAATCCAACCGGCCTTATGCCCCATCACCTCAATCACCATCACCCGCTTATGCGAACTGGCAGTAGAGTGCAGGCGGTCAATAGCATCCGTAGCAATGCTGACGGCAGAATCAAAGCCGAAAGAGAAATCCGTCCCCCAAATGTCGTTGTCAATTGTTTTAGGCACAGACACTATGTTCAAGCCCATTGCAGCCAGTTTCGCCGCAGTCTTCTGAGTACCGTTACCACCGATACAGACTACGCAATCCAACCCTAACTCCTTCACATTCTGTTCTATCAGTGCCGGTTTATTAACATCAGATATCACTCCATTCTTCTTGAAAGGTTTCTCACGGGAAGTGCCGAGCATCGTCCCGCCCAAATTCAACAAACCGGACAAAGACTTATCGGTAAACGACTCCACATCTTTCGTCAGCAACCCCTGAAAGCCACTGTGAATGCCTACCACTTCCATCCCATAATGATTGATTGCAGTTTTGCACACTCCACGAATAGTGGCATTGATGCCGGGACAATCGCCCCCCGAAGTCAAAATACCGATTCTCATGACACTTTTGTTTGAATTATTGTTCTTTACGTCCGTAAAGATAGAAAAAAAAGAGAAAAAAGATAGAGAAGCCGATAAATAAGATTATTTTTGCGCAACAAAATAGTTTTAACTAAGAGAGATGAATATCACAACATTGCTGAATAAGGTGTATTTTGCCCCTCGCCTGAAAAAAATCGACTTCTATGCCAACCGCGCAGGAGAATTACAGCACAAAGTGCTGAACCGCTTAGTGCGTATGGCTGAAAATACAGAATGGGGAAAAAAATATGATTATAAGAGCATCCATACTTATGAAGATTTCAGAAAACGCCTTCCCATACAGACTTATGAGGAGGTTAAGCCATATGTAGAACGTCTGCGTTCAGGAGAGCAAAACCTCCTCTGGCCGTCGGAAATACGTTGGTTTGCCAAGTCTTCGGGTACGACGAACGATAAAAGCAAGTTCTTGCCTGTCAGCAGAGAATCGTTGAATGATACGCATTATCAAGGCGGGAAAGATGCTGTAGCCATTTATCTGGGGCAGAATCCCGACAGCCACTTCTTCTCCGGGAAGGGTTTGATTTTGGGAGGAAGCCACAGCCCTAACCTCAACTCCAAACATAGCCTGGTAGGTGATCTTTCCGCCATCCTGATACAAAATGTCTATCCGCTGGTGAATTGTGTCCGCGTCCCGAGCAAAAGGATCGCTCTCATGAGCGACTTCGAAAGCAAAATGGTAGCTATTGCCAACAGCACCATTTCTCAAAATGTCACCAATCTGTCCGGTGTTCCTTCGTGGATGCTGGTACTCATCAAACATATTCTTGAAAAGACCGGCAAACAATCACTGGAAGAAATATGGCCTAATCTGGAAGTATTCTTCCACGGTGGCGTTGCCTTCACTCCATACCGCGAACAGTACAAAGAAGTAATCCGTTCATCCAACATGCACTACGTGGAGACGTACAATGCCTCCGAAGGGTATTTTGGTACACAAAACGACCCGAATGACCCGTCCATGTTGTTGATGATTGACTACGGAATCTTCTACGAATTTATCCCCCTGGAAGATATAGACAAAGAAAATCCACGTATATACTGCCTGGAAGAAGTGGAGACGGAAAAGAATTATGCATTGGTCATCTCCACCTCCGCCGGCTTATGGCGTTATATGATTGGGGACACCGTGAAGTTTACACAGAAAGACCCGTATAAGTTTGTCATCACAGGACGTACCAAGCACTTCATCAATGCTTTCGGTGAGGAGTTGATTGTAGATAATGCCGAGAAAGGTTTGGCAAAAGCCTGCGAAGCTACCGGAGCATTGATTTCGGACTATTCGGCTGCTCCTGTCTTCATGGATGCCAAAGCCAAATGCCGCCACCAATGGCTGATAGAGTTTGCCCAAATGCCGGATAACGTAGAAAAGTTTGCAAAGATATTGGATGATACGCTGAAAGAGGTAAACTCTGATTACGAAGCTAAACGGCAGAATAATCTTGCACTACAACCGTTGGAGGTAATAATTGCCCGTAAAGACCTGTTCCACGACTGGCTGGCTCAGAAAGGAAAACTGGGCGGACAACATAAAGTGCCTCGGTTGAGTAATACAAGGCAGTACATTGAGGAGATGCTGGAGCTGAACAACTGATTTCTGCTATAACATAGGACAATAAATAAGAAAGACCGCATCAGACAAAATTGATGCGGCCTTTTTCATTTTTGTTCCATGCCTTGAAACTGACAGTCATCCCAGGCTCAGAAATTATAAGCCAATCCGATGCCCAATATTTCCTTGAACTGCACTTTCGGCCCTCTCTCAACACCCTCATCATTAAAGGTTTTCACATCATTATCATACTTCAGGGTCATATTCAGGGTTGCTGATAGTACTTTATTAATCTTCATACTGATGAGCACATCCCAGTTGACATCCACATTGCCAAAGTCTTTATTATAAGGAGTGAAGAAATCAGCTGTAGTAATCAGATTCACATTTTCCATGACAGGCAGCTCTGCACGGGCTTTCAGGAAAGCTCCGGCTTCAATCTTAAAGTGATCCCCCGGATCAACACCGAAAGAGCCTAAATCGGAAAGATAATCATCGCTCACAAAGGTCATCTTTGTAGAGACAGGTGAAAGAAATACGGAATAATTACTCTTCGGACGATATTCCATACCCAATGCCACATTAGAATAGGCAGGAGCAAAGAAGTTAGATATATAGTGACTCTTGTCCGGATAATTATATCCCTTGGCAAATTGAGTATTCAGGTCAGCCATAAGCGTATAATACCAGACCTTAGTGGCTGCATATCCCAACTGGGTAGATAATCCTATTTTGTCGGAACTCTTTCTCATCCCTTGCGATTTGGTTTTCGAAAGGCCATAATCCAGCACCAGATTCGTCACCCACAGCCAGTTTCCGCTCTTATGTGTCAGTGAGCCATTCAAGTAAGCATTTCCGGCGATAGAATTCTCACCACCGGCCGCCCAGTTTGTCATTGCAGTTTGCGACATGTTTATACCCGTCACACCTTTCAGTACCCAAGCTCCTTCTTTATATCCCTTATCGTCCGTTTGGGCAGAGACGATTGTTGCCAAAGCGGCAAATAGCATCATTAAATATATACGTTTCATACTGTTATTCGTTTTAATTATTCCGCAAAACAAAGACGTCTTTGTATTTCAAACAGAGTAAACTATTTTTTTGTTCAGAAACAAATAAAAGAATGATTGTACGGAAATTACAGGATGATACCTCCTCCCAGTAGCAAACCTGCCTCATCATAAAATGCCGCAGCCTGTCCGGAAGCAATGGATTCGAGCGATTCGCGCAATTGCACATGCAAGAGATTCTCATCCGCTATACTGACAGCGCAGTGATTAGCTTGCTTCCGATAGCGTATCTTGACAATGACATCCCCGGAATTCAGTAAACGGGAAACATCCACAATATTCCAGTCTTTCAGCAGCATTTCCTCTTTGTAGAGAGAAGTGAGAGGCGCAAGTATCACTTCATTCCTCTCTTTATGTATCTCTTTTACGAAAACAGGACGGTTCAGATGAATGCCCAATCCTCTGCGCTGACCAATCGTATAAAAGGGATACCCTTCGTGCCAACCTAAAAAACTCCCGTTTTCATCGAGAAATTGTCCTTTTCCCGGTAATTCATTCGCCGGGACTTCACGCTGCAAGAAAGAACGGTAATCCATCGGGCAGAAGCAGACACCGAGACTGTCTTTTTTTATTGCCGTCCGTTCAAAGCCCCGCTTGGCAGCATAAGCACGCACTTCACTTTTAGTCCAGTCACCCATTGGAAGAAGCATACGCTCTAAAATATCCTGTTGCAGTCCCCATAGGAAAAAAGTCTGATCTTTATCACGATCGGCAGCCGGGGCTATAAAGTAATAGCCATCCCGGAAAACTTTACGCACATAGTGTCCGGTTGAAATCCAATAAATGCCCATTTCATCGGCAATCTTTGCCAGCAACGGCCATTTCAGTTCATTGTTACAAAGCGTACAGGGAACAGGGGTACGGGCGGAAAGATATTCATCTATGAAATAGCGGATGATGCGTTCACGGAATAATTCGCGGGCATCATAGATGATGTGCGGGATATTCAGGCGGGAAGCGAGATTACGGGCATCATCCAAAGATCCTTCAAAACCTTCCGAATCATAGAAACGAAACGTCACACCGGTTACCTCATAACCGGCTTCTTGCAACAGCATGGCGGCAACAGAACTATCTGTACCTCCACTCATACCTAACAATACACGCTTCTTTGATTTCATGGGTGCAAAAATAACAAAGGAAAAAGAAAATCACTACATTTGCTACCTTTAAAAACAACAATGCCAATGAACTACTATATCTGTGATCATATCACCTGGAAAAAGTCCCTCTCTTTACTAAAAAATGACATGGAAGGGCAACGTGTCTATTCCAACCTCTGGCAGATGACACGAGACGTACTGATGCTTTCGCTCAGCCTTAGCGCTATGGCAAGCCTCGCTATATTAATATTCGGGCTCATAAGGTTCATAATCGACACCTTGTCCGGAACTACAGAACAAACAATGACCCTGTTCGATGTAATCATCTTCTCAATGGCTTGTCCGGCAATATTTGTCGTCCCCCTCACTTGGGGATTAGCTTATTTCGGATGGTATAAAAATCTCCGAAAGATCAATTTCCTTTTACAAAAGTTCATAGCCTCCCTTTCCGAAGCAGAGAATGTCAAACGTACTTCCCCGGTATCTTATACTTTCCGCTACCACCAAAAAGAGTTTCATGCACTATTCGAAGAAAAGGAAAATTCAACAACCGTGGCAGTAGCAAAAGGCGATCTCATACTCCTATTGCCCTATCAGGATATGCAACAACGAACTACAGATGAACTATTTGAAGAAATAAAAGGATTCCTTATAGGAAAACTATTCGCCTCCTTTGCCATGGGGCCGAAATATATGCTGTTCGCATTCAATAGCCGTCCTGTACCCACTCAGACGGATGTAAAACAGTCCGCAGAGATGCTGCTCTACCTGACAGAACGTTTCCAACTACAGGACCCCATCCCTGAGGAGAAGGAAGAATAAATTCATCCGATAGTCACTTCCCTCTTAACTATCAGCAAGAAAAAAAAATGAAAGAACTTATTATCTTATGAAATTGTTGTAACTTTGTGCTTTTAAAAGATTTAAAATTCAAACGTTATGGAACATCAACTGACGATTTACAACACCTTAGATAGGAAAAAGGAGCTATTCGTGCCACTGCACGCTCCACACGTAGGTATGTATGTCTGCGGTCCTACCGTTTACGGTGACGCGCACTTGGGACATGCACGTCCTGCCATTACCTTCGACTTGCTTTTCCGCTACCTTACCCATCTGGGCTACAAGGTGCGTTATGTGCGCAACATCACCGATGTAGGCCATCTGGAACATGACGCTGATGACGGAGAAGATAAAATAGCCAAGAAAGCACGACTGGAACAATTGGAGCCGATGGAAGTAGCGCAATACTACATCAACCGTTACCACAAGGCAATGGAAGCGCTGAACGTACTTTCACCCAGCATCGAACCGCACGCTTCGGGACACATCATCGAGCAGATAGAGCTGGTGAAAGAAATCCTGAAGAACGGCTATGCTTATGTCAGTGAAGGCTCTGTTTACTTCGACGTAGAGAAATACAATAAGGATTACCATTACGGAAAACTCTCCGGCCGCAATCTGGATGACGTACTGAACACCACCCGCGAACTGGACGGACAAGCTGAAAAGCATAACCCCGCCGACTTCGCCTTATGGAAATGTGCCCAACCGGAGCATATCATGCGTTGGCCTTCTCCATGGAGCGACGGTTTCCCGGGATGGCATGCCGAATGTACGGCCATGGGCAAGAAATACCTGGGCGAACATTTCGACATCCACGGCGGCGGCATGGACCTTATCTTCCCTCACCACGAATGTGAGATCGCTCAATCGGTTGCATCGCAAGGCAATGACATGGTACATTACTGGATGCACAACAATATGATTACCATCAACGGACAGAAGATGGGTAAGTCATACGGCAACTTCATCAATCTGGATGAGTTCTTCAACGGCTCACACAAGTTGCTGACACAGGCTTACAGCCCGATGACCATCCGTTTCTTCATCCTGCAAGCTCACTATCGCAGCACAGTAGACTTCAGTAACGAAGCCTTGCAAGCAGCGGAAAAGGGATTAACCCGAATGATGGATGCCGTGAACGGATTGGAGAAAATCACTCCGTCCGCTACTTCCAGCGTAGATGTGAAAGCAGTGCGTGAGAAGTGCTATGAAGCCATGAATGATGACTTGAATACCCCGATAGTCATTGCTCATCTTTTTGATGGAGCCAGAATGATCAACAACATCATTGCAGGCAACGACACCATCACTGCCGACGACCTGAAAGAGTTAAAAGAGACGTTCCATCTCTTCTGCTTCGATATCCTGGGATTGAAAGAAGAGAACGATTCGAACGAAGAGCGTGAAGCAACTTTCGGCAAGGTAGTGGATATGCTGCTGGAAGAGCGCATGAAAGCCAAAGCTAATAAGGACTGGGCTACCAGTGACAAGATCCGCAATGAGCTGACAGCACTTGGTTTTGAAATTAAAGATGGCAAAGACGGTTGCGAGTGGAAACTGAATAAGTAATTTCACCCTCGGCTTCCTACTGACAAAAAAGACTGCCTCCCTCCGATTCCTAAGAACCGAGGGAGGCAGTACTATTAAAAAAAAGGAGAGTTTTAATAAGGTATCATGTCAGAAAGTATGCGTTCCTTATACCAGGGATCATCTATCGCTTTCAACTCCTTGCCCATCTCGCGGCAGAGTTCTGCAACAATCTCCTGATTCTCTTCCAACGGAAGATTATTCATCTGATAAGGATCTTTTTCATCATCAAACAGTAAAGTCTTCTTCAACTTACGGTCTTTCTTATCAATAAAGAAAGCCAACGTATAGCGTGCCGTCTTATATCCTCTTGATGAAGGGAAGTAAGTCTGTACTTTACCTTCCTCATCCTTCTCACCATCCAAGTTCTGAATGTACAAAGCACCGCCGGGGCGTTCAATTTCCGCCTTTTCATCGAAGAAAAGAGGTGCCCAATTGCGTCCCTGTACATTGGCCGGGATAGAGTCACCAAGACCACACAGACCCAGGACAGTCGGCATAATATCAGGGGCAGACATCAGAAGATTGTCCACTCGCGGCTGGATATGTCCGGGATAACGCACCAGGAACGGAATGTTCATTGATTCGGAGTACGGAGAGTTCTTCGGATCATCCGTAAACTGGCTACACATGGTTTCGCCGTGGTCGGAAGCAAAGATTACGATTGTATTCTTATCCAAGCCCTGCTCTTTCAGCGTTTCCAGTATCTGCCCGAATGCACGGTCGACACCGGTGACGGAAGCGAAGTAATAACGGACACTCTCAGCTTTCTCACGCTTTTTATCCGCATTGGGGCGGACGAGCAGACTATCCAAAGGCTGGTCTTTATACAGGTTGAAATCCTCTTCCATGCAGTCGTCCAACGAACGGTACGGGCTATGGGGCGGATTCATACCTACCATGATGAAGAACGGTTTCTTCGGGTCACGCACATTACCTTCATTTTTCAGGTAAGAAACCACCATGCCGGATTCGTGCAACGGCGACCACTCCTTCGGCTCGTGGCGTTTTCCTTCCGTATCCCAATAATGAGGATTCTTATGTTCGTCGAATGTACCGTAAGAATACCAGTAGTTAAAACCGTGACGGCGTTCTTTCGGCGTATAGGCATCCCATGCAGGCACACGGTCTTCTACATAATGACCGGGACGCTGCGGATCGTTCGGTGTCGGGAAATCGGCGTGTAATTTACCAAAGTAAGCACAATCATAACCCGATTTACTGAAGACATCGCCTATACAGTCCACATCTTCACGCAGAGAACTGATAGGGCGGCTTGAATTACAATTCAAAGGCACACCACTCTTATTGGGATACATACCTGTCAGCAGCATACCACGGTGGGGACTGCTCAACGGACAGTTGCTCTGAGCCGAGCTCAGCACCAGCGCTTCGCGGGCAAAGGCGTTCAGATTAGGCGTATGTACCGGATCGTTGCGGAAGTTCACCTTATCGCGAAACCCGTCCTGTCCCCAAAATTCCATTGCCTGGTTACGGTATTGGTCAGGGAAAACATAGATAATGTTTGGAAGTTGTGCCTGCTCTCCCTGCTGAGTTTTGCAGCCTTGCAGGGCAAACAGGCCCAAGCCTCCTAAAAACAAACTAAACCGATTTATCATATCTATTATTCTTTATATCTCAGAAGAGTTTCTTATTGGCTTCCAAGTCTCTCTTGCGCATGATTCCCTCCAGGAAGTAATAATCTGCATAGTTCAGCGGCACATCAATCTCGGCACCATGAGGAATACTTCCTACGGAGTGCATCAGAATGAAGTTACCGTTTGTCCCCACTTCGGCACGGTAAGCCGGAGAGCCAAGGCTTTCCATAATCTTATCCGCCGTTTCCTTATAATTCTTGCCGGGAATATAAGTACTCAGTTCATACAAGGCAGATGCCGTACAAGCTGCCGCAGAAGCATCGCGCGGTTCGTTGGGGATGTTGGGAGCATTAAAGTCCCAATATGGAACGAGGTCTTCCGGCAAATTCGGATTGTTGAAGATAAAGTTATAAACCTTTTCAGCCATATCCAGGTATTTCGAATCATGGGTGTAACGATAGCACATTGTGTACCCGTAAAGAGCCCATGCTTGTCCGCGTGCCCAGGAAGACTCGTCGGCATAACCCTGCGCTGTCTGTTTCTTACGCACTTCACCGGTCACGGGATCATAGTCCACTACATGATAACAGCTGTTATCGGCACGGAAATGATTCTTCATTGTTGTATCGGCGTGTTTCACAGCTACATTATAATAAGTAGAATCACCTGAAAGTCTGGATGCCTCGAACAACAGCTCCAGGTTCATCATATTGTCGATGATGACCGGACACTTCCAGCCACGTTCGGCTTGCCAGCCTTTATCGGCATCCCAGGATTGAAGCACACCTGCCGCCGGACGGAAACGGGTGGAAAGTGACTTAGCGGTCTGAATAATTACGGGTTTATATTCCTCTTTATTGGCAAAGCGATATCCGTTCAGATAACTGCTGCCAATCATGAAGCCTACATCATGATGCCAGGTGAGGTATTGCACAGAATCCAGTGCCTCGGTGTACTTCTCAGCCAATGGCAACCATTTCTTGTCGCCTGTCAGTTCATACGTATACCAGATATTGCCGGGGAAGAAACCGGAACACCAGTCATCAATAGGTACATAAACAATGCTACCGTCTTTGTTGATTGTTCTTGGATTCAGGATTTTCCCTGATTTCTCGATAATGTCAGTCTGGATAGTTTCCTGTGCCACCGCATTATCAATATTCTCCTGGATAAAATCGCTCTCGGCCTGTTTTTTCTGACCCGTGCAACTTGCCAAAACGAGGAGAGACACTCCCAATGTCGTGAGGATTGTTTTCATAATAATGATTTGTTTATTAAAGTTTCGTATTCTTTCGTCAGCAAATGTAGGGCAGTTCCATGGAAAAGACCCTCATAAATTATCCAGTAAAAGGGTAAAATTGTTACATTTGCACATAAATCGTACAGATTGAACTTTTTAATCATATAGAAAACATGACTCCACAAGAATTTTTCAAGAAAGACCGCTATGCGGAGCAAACCGGTGTAGAACTGCTGGAAGTGCGCGAAGGATATAGCAAGGCACGGCTCGTCATCACGGAAGAACACCTCAATGCGGGGCACCGTACACAGGGCGGAGCTATCTTCACCCTTGCCGACCTGGCACTGGCCGCCGCTGCCAATTCACACGGTGCACTGGCTTTTTCCCTTTCTTCCAACATCACCTTCCTACGCGCCAGCGGCCCGGGCGATACTTTGTATGCCGAAGCACGCGAACGGTACATCGGACGAACTACCGGTTATTATCAGATAGACATCACGAACCAGGATGGGAAGTTGATTGCCACATTCGAGTCCAGTGTATTCAGAAAGGGAGACCCGCTACCGTTCACAGTCTAAGAGTTACAGGCTCGTAACTTTCTCACTTCTTCCTTACTATCGACTCCATCGGATAACGGTTGCCCTGCACACTCTTCAGGAAAGCCTTAGCCGAACCGAAGTTGAGATACATATCCAGGCGGATAGGAAGGTGGTTCTTATCATCGGAAATGAAGAAAGTAATCACCTCTTTTTCTTTTCCTTTCTTATACTCTACGAAAGAGAAGACGAGGCAACGGTAGATTGTGTCGTTATTCGCCTTTATGTCTTCTTTTCCACGATAAATCAGCGTTTGCTCTTCCACCCTGCGGCCGGTAGCCATAGGAAACAGTATGCGGTCGCCCACTTTATAATCATCAGGATTATAAGAACGTGCCTGCGCCAGAATACTCAGCATATCAAAGATGCAACGGGTATCACTGTACTCCATTTCCTGCGGGTCGCGGTCACGCCACGTACGCTTTTGCTTCACATGAGACATGCCATCCTTATAAGAGAACCAAGCCTCATCCACCGTATAGCGGTCACCCTCTTCCGCCGCCTTACGGAAATAGAGGGGTTCCAACTTCTCACTGACGTAGCAGGTCAGCGTATCGCGCATCTTGAAGAAGAAATCCGTCTTCTTGCTACCCACGGAAAGCAGGTTGAACCGATAGGCAGGTTGCGACTGATAGGTAGTGGAGAAGGTCGTCAGACTTGCCAGTCCGACTTTCTTCCATATAAATTTCCAATTGAAATATAAATCATACATCACGTGCTCGCCCGACTGAAAAGCGGTGTTTTGCGCCGTACATTGGGCTTTGGCAGGAACAGCAATAGTTAGTAACAGGGCGCCCAACAGGCAGAACACCCATCCGCGTTTACCGGCGATTGCCGGAGTTGCGGTTATTCTGGTTCTTCTTTTTCTTGTCTTCATCTGGTTTTTGTTTTTTAAGTTCTTCCGGTTTCTGCTTATCCAGCGGCTTTTCATTTATGTTCCAGGTCTGCGTCAGGTCAAAGTTGGCCTTTAGTTCTATAACCTGGGGATAGTAGAAGACTTTTTCCGGCTGCCGCTTATCTTCGTATTTTCCGGTGTCCCACACACCGTTTCCATTGGTATCATTTATGAGGCGTGCACCGTATTTGCCGGGATTCAGGAAGTAGAAATCCGCCTTTCCATCGACCACAGGCACCGTGCGCACCACCTTGTCCTGTCCGTCCAGCAATTCTACAAACGCCAGCGAATCCGCCCCGCTCACATTATAGAAAATCTGCCCGTATTCTTCGGGCTTCTTCACCTTGAATTCTTTCTTTATCTTATCAGTGAACAGACCATATATTCCGTAGAAAGCCGTTGAATCCACCTCAAAGCTATAACTTTCACCGGGTACCCAGTCCGCATAGACGTTATAACGCATCAGGTTCAGCGAATCCGGAACAAAGTCGAAAGCAACATCATTCCACAAAGTGTCCACCTTCTGCCTTAAATGGATGGCACCGTCAGCGGCACTTGCCAACGGTTCACTGAAGGTAAGGGAAATGTAATCGTAAATATCCATCGAACCCGGCGCATACACATCCACAGGTAAGAACACGGTCGGTTCTACATATTCCTTGCCTTCTTTCTCGGCTTTCTTTTTAGCCTTCTCCAATTCTTTTTCTTTCTTCTCACGCTCTTTTTCCAGCTCTTTCTCCGACTTGGGTCTGATTTTAGACACCAGTTTCAGCGTATCTGTACGGGGAACCAACTGATTCAGCGTATCCGTATACAAATAAGAGAGGCTCATCTTCAATGTATCTATCTTGTAGACCAGTGAATCTCTTATCCAGTACGTCAGCGTATCAATGCGTCCGGTAGGCATCTCCACGACAAAAGCGTTGGTTTCATCGAAGTTCAGTCCCTTCAACAGTGGCAGGCTATCCGCCGTAGCCGAGAAGTAGAAAGAGAACTTGCGGGGTTCGGGACGCTCGCTCTTGATAAGGCGTTGTGAAAAAGAGCGTTCTTTGAAGCAACGCAAAATGACGTCATCCGGAAGATAATGGGTATATGCCCTTTCCATAATCGTGTCTACCGTCAAGGAGTCTTTCCAAAGCGTATCAAAACGGATTCGTTGATCCATAGAAGGAATTATCAGAGAGTCCTCGAAAGCAATAACCTCAGTGGGCTGACTATAATAAAAGTTCTGGTCGGCATCCTGCAACCCATAGATACGGTATTCGCCCGGAGCGACACCCCGGATTGTGAAATGCCCGCGGCTGTCGGTACGCCCCACCCTTTCGAAAGGTTTCGTGGTAAAGGCAGAATCTGCCAGGTTGGAGTGCATGCCTACCAGCATACCTTTCACCGGTTCCAGATTTGAAGCGTTCAGCACAGTGCCCGAAACGACCATCGAGTCGAGATTGGTTCCCGTGGAGAAAGTAAATCCGAAATCGGGCAACGGATTGCCTTCATTATTATCCTGAATGGCATCAGAGAAGTCTATCGTATAGGTAGTATTCGGCTTAAGTGAGTCTTGCAGGGTGATAACAACCTTTTTTCCATTGGCCTTTATCTCCGGCTGCTGCACCTGAGGCGGGGATATCACGATTTTCTCTCCCGGTTTCTCAAGCTTAATAAATTCGTCGAATTCAATCGTAACCTTCTTTCGGGTATTATTGAGCGCACCCGGTGCCGGAGTACTACCCACGAAACGAGGAGGAGTCTCATCATAAGCACCACCTTCCGGACGCCCGATACTAGCGCAGGAATAAAGTACAGCAGCAACAGCGGCAACACCCGCCAAACGATTGAAAAGAGATTTCATATTCGGATATTTGTTACATAACATGCTGCAAAAATAAAGGTTATCCATTAATAAGCAGTATGCTTTACAGTATTTTAATCAAAAAAGGGCAATATAGTACTTAAAAACAGATGATAGCAGGGAAAAGTTCGTTCCCGCAACGATGCAACTACTGATGTGGTTCAAGAGTAGTAATTTATTCAGGACGGTACACTTTTCACCACAGAGGACGCAGGAGACACAGAGTTTTTATATTTCTAATTCATAGATAATTACAGGCTCTGTGTTCTCTGCGGTAAAATAGTTAATTTCTATTAGGTTATGAACACAATCCAACTCCTGATCCGCATAAATAATATTAAGTTTCAGAGGTTAAGCCGCCGCATCGCCACTTTTATCCCTTTTCGCTGCGACGGTTAAGGAAAATTGTAGTAGGTACTTATTCTTTCCACCATGGAGAAAGTTGCTTTCCATCACGGGGAAACTTTCTTTCCACCATGGTGGAAAGAAAGAAACTCCACGGTGGAAAGAATAAATGTTCGGATGGAAAAGGCTAACCGTTGGAAGGAAAAAAGCATAGGAATGCCTAAAAAAGGAATTAGCTATTGCATTTAGTTCATTTCTGAGCGGTTATGAATGAAATGGGTGATTATTGCGCAGCTCAAGGCTGAAAGCCTTTCATCTTATAGCCCAGGGCAACGCCCTGGGAATTGAGTTATGTTTATCCCTGCGCCCTGTAAGGGCATAACAGCACACATCAGCTTTTGCCCTTACAGGGCGTAAGATTGTGGGGACGATTCATTCCCAGGGCGTTGCCCTGGGCTATAAGATGAAAGCCTTTCAGGCTTAGGCTGCGCTAAATTATCATTTGCTTCATTTCTATACCGTTATGAATCAAATTCAGTCAACGGGAAAACGAGTTGACAAGGGACTACGCTGTGTTAACGAAGGTGTGTCAAAATAAAGGTTAGAACACGAATTATACAAATAATTCTTTTTATACTTCTGATAATCAGAGTTTATCAGATTTACCATTTGCGTAGCTTGTATAATTTGCGTTCTTTTATTCAGTTTTGACACACTCTCCTACAAACAAGAAAAAGTTTTGCTATATATAAGATATGTATGAAACATAGTTAAAAATGCACCAATATAGAACTAATCTGTTCAAAAATAGATAATTTTGCACTCGAAAAACCGGAAGAGTGCTTTTAGTTTTCCCCTTTGCTTACCGTACAATCCAACTATGACAAGACATGAGAGCCTTTATTCATCAAAATGAAAAAATAAACCAAAAGACAGAGAATAATTACGAGTATGAAGAGTAGATTGATTTTATTGGCATGCTGTTGCCTGTCACTGTTCAGTTGTGGACAAGGTGACAAAACTACGGGTAAAGCACCCGAATTCGCAGTGATTACAGTGAATACCACCACTGCTAATCTGACAAATAGTTATCCGGCGACTATTAAGGGTAAACAAGATGTAGAAATCCGCCCCATGGTAAGCGGTTTCATCACAAAATTGCACGTGGACGAAGGTTCTGTAGTACGTAAGGGGCAAGTGCTGTTCAGCATCGATCCCGTACAGTATCAGGCTGCCGTGAACTCAGCAAAAGCTGCTGTTGAAACAGCCAAAGCTGCCGTAAACACACAGGAACTTACCGTAAACAATAAGCGTGAGTTGAATAAGAAGAACATCATCAGTGACTACGACTTGCAGATGGCCGAAAACCAACTGGCACAAACAAAAGCACAACTGGCACAAGCTGAAGCACAATTGGTAAATGCTAAAAACAATCTGTCTTATACCAGTGTAACCAGCCCCAGCGACGGTGTAGTAGGTACCATCCCCTACCGTGTAGGTAGCCTCGTCAGTCCTTCCGTAGCCACTCCGTTGACTACCGTTGCCGATATCTCCGAAATGTTCGCTTACTTCTCCATGACCGAAAGACAACTGCTGTCACTGATACACGAAGGCGGCAGCATCAAAGAGATTTTGGAGAAAATGCCCGATGTGCAATTGCAGCTCATCGATGGAACCATGTACGCCGATAGCGGACGTGTGGAAACCATCAGCGGCGTTATCGACCAAAAGACAGGTTCTGTTAATATGCGTGCCCTTTTCCCCAACCAGCGCAACATTTTGCGTAGTGGCGGTACAGGTAACGTAGTATTCCCCAACCCTATGGCAGATGTCATCATGATACCGCAGTCGGCTACTACAGAAATTCAAGACAAGAAATTCGTGTTTGTCGTACAAGCTGACAACACCTTGAAGAACACTGAAATACAGGTATTCAAGTTGAATGACGGCAAGTATTACTACGTGACCGAGGGTTTGAAAGCAGGTGACAAAGTGGTAATAGAAGGTGTACAGAACCTGAAAAACGGAGCCACCATCACTCCTATTACTCCTGCCGAAAAAGAAGCCGAATATCAGAAAGCGCTGCAAGACCAGAAAGACGGTAACATTCAGACGGCGTTTCAATGAAAGAATGAAAAATGAAAGAATGAAAGGCTGTGCACAACAGACGCAGCATTAATTCTTGGCCCATTTTAATTCTTTAATTCTTTAATTCATTAATTTTTCATGAAATGAAATTAGATAGATTTATTAATCGTCCGGTGCTATCCACGGTAATCTCCGTGCTGATAGTAATTCTGGGACTTATTGGTCTGGCAACACTGCCTATCACCCAATATCCGGACATTGCACCCCCAACCGTATCGGTGCGTGCCACCTATACGGGTGCCAACGCCCAAACGGTATTGAACTCTGTCATCGCACCGCTGGAAGACCAGATTAACGGTGTGGAGAACATGATGTACATGACTTCCAATGCCACCAACAGTGGCTCCGCCGATATCTCCGTTTACTTCAAACAAGGAACCAACCCGGATATGGCGGCCGTCAACGTACAGAACCGCGTATCCATGGCGCAAGGTTTGCTGCCTGCCGAGGTAACCAAGGTCGGTGTGACTACTCAGAAAAGACAAACTTCCATGTTGATGGTATTCTCTATTTATGATGAGACGGACTCGTATAACATCGAATTCCTTGAGAACTACGCCAATATCAACCTTATCCCTGAGGTGAAACGTGTGGCCGGTGTAGGTGATGCCATGGTGCTGGGTACAGACTATTCCATGCGCATCTGGCTAAAGCCCGACGTGATGGCACAATACAAGCTGATACCTAATGACGTAGCAGCAGTGCTGGCTGAACAGAATATCGAGGCTGCCCCCGGACAGTTTGGCGAACGTGGCAACCAGACATTCCAGTACACCATACGCTACAAAGGACGTCTGCAACAGCCGGAAGAGTTTGAAAACATCGTTATCAAGGCAATGGAAAACGGAGAAGTGCTCCGCCTGAAAGACATCGCCGAGATTGAGCTGGGACGTCTGACCTATAGCTTCAACAATACCGTAAACGGACATAAGGCCGTCAGCTGTATCGTGTTCCAGATGGCAGGAAGTAACGCTACGCAAACCATCAGCGACCTGGAGCAACTGCTGAACGACTATTCCGGAAAACTACCTTCGGGCTTGCAAATCAATATTGCACAGAGTGCCAACGACTTCCTGTTCGCCTCCATCCACGAGGTAATCAAGACATTGATCGAGGCCTTTATCCTTGTGTTCATTGTGGTGTACGTCTTCTTGCAGGACTTCCGCTCCACACTGATTCCCGCTATCGCCATCCCGGTAGCATTGATTGCAACATTCTTCATGCTGAAACTCATCGGTTTCAGTATCAACTTGCTGACGCTCTCGGCCATGGTGCTTGCCATCGCGATAGTGGTCGACGACGCCATAGTCGTCGTCGAGGGCGTCCATGCGAAGCTGGACCAGGGGTATAAGTCCGCCCGTGCCGCTTCCATCGATGCCATGAGTGAGCTGGGTGGTGCCATCGTTTCCATTACGTTAGTCATGATGTCCGTATTCATCCCCGTAAGCTTCATGGGTGGTACGGCCGGTATATTCTACCGTCAGTTCGGTCTGACGATGGCCATCGCCATCGGCTTCTCCGCATTGAACGCCTTGACGCTGAGCCCCGCACTGTGCGCCATCTTCCTGAAACCGCACGAAGAACATGGTGAAAAGAAATCTACATTCATCAGCCGTTTCCACACTGGCTTCAATGTGGCTTACGACAAGATGTTGAAGAAATACAAGAACAACGTATTGTTCTTCATCCAAAAGAAATGGTTGAGCTTTGGTCTTGTAGCAGGCTCCATCGCACTGCTGATATTCTTCATGAAAATCACCCCGACAGGTATGGTGCCCAATGAAGATACAGGTACCATCATGGGTGTAGTAACCCTGCCTCCGGGCACTTCACAGGAACGCGCACAAGAAGTGCTGCACCGTGTGGACAGCCTGGTAGCCGCCGAGCCTGCCGTTGCATCCCGTACGGTGATCTCCGGTTATAGCTTCATCGGCGGACAAGGACCTTCCTACGGTTCAATCATCATCAAGCTGAAGAACTGGGAAGAACGTTCCACCATGCAGAACTCAAACATCGTCTACATCACGCTCTTCATGCGTGCGCAGAAGATTATCAAGGAAGCGCAGGTATTGTTCTTCGCTCCTCCCATGATTTCGGGTTACTCTGCATCCAGCGACATCGAGCTGAACATGCAGGATAAGACCGGTGGTGACCTTAACCACTTCTTCGACGTAGTCAACAACTATACCGCTGCATTGCAGGCACGTCCGGAAATCAACTCGGCAAAGACCACTTTCAATCCTAACTTCCCGCAGTATATGCTGGATATAGACGCTGCCGCCTGTAAGAAGGCCGGCATCAGCCCGAGCGACATCCTCAGCACCATGCAGGGATATTTCGGCGGTCTGTATGCATCCAACTTCAACAGTTTCGGTAAGATGTACCGCGTAATGGTTCAGGCAGAACCCGAAGCAACCAAGAATCTGGAATCATTGTCGAGCATCAAGGTGCGTAATGGCGATGAAATGGCTCCTATCACCCAGTTCGTCTCCATCAAGAAGGTATACGGACCGGACATCATCAGCCGTTTCAACCTCTATACTTCCATGAAGGTAATGGTTGCCCCTGCTTCCGGCTACACTTCCGGTCAGGCACTGGCTGCCATCTCCGAAGTAGCCCAAGAGAACCTGCCCGCCGGCTTCGCTTACGAACTGGGTGGTATGGCTCGTGAAGAGGCTGAAACCAGTGGCAGCACTACCGGATTAATTTTCGTGCTCTGCTTCGTATTCGTTTACCTGTTGCTGAGTGCGCAGTACGAGAGTTACATCCTGCCGCTTGCCGTGTTGCTGTCCATACCGTTCGGTCTGTTGGGTAGCTTCCTGTTCGTCAACGGTATGAGTGCCATCGGTAATATCTCCATACTGAAGATGATAATGGGGTCCATGTCGAACGACATCTATATGCAGATTGCACTCATCATGTTGATGGGTCTGTTGGCGAAGAACGCCATCCTGATTATTGAGTTCGCCCTTGAGCGTCGTAAGATGGGTATGAGCATCACATGGGCAGCCGTACTGGGTGCCGCAGCCCGTCTTCGTCCTATCTTGATGACGTCATTGGCTATGATTGTCGGTTTGATTCCGCTGATGCTGGCTTCCGGTGCGGGAGCTAACGGTAACCGTACGCTGGGTACTTCGGCTATCGGTGGTATGTTAATCGGTATGATATTGCAGATTTTCATCGTACCCGCATTGTTTGTGGCATTCCAGTACCTGCAAGAGAAGTTCAGCCCGATGGAATGGACCGATGTGGACAACTCGGATGCAGAACCTGAAATAGAACAATATGCTAAATAAATTAAGAATGAGGAATGAGGAATGAAGAATTTGCTGCGCTATAATAAGCATGCCGAATGGCAATTCTTCATTCATCATTCATCATTCTTCATTAAACAATATGATATGAAGAAACAAATAATAACTTTGATGTGTGCGACTGCTTTACTGAGCAGTTGCCATATCTACAAAGCATACGACAGACCCGAAGACATTACGGCTGCCGGACTGTATCGCGACACGACAGCCGTGAACGATACACTTGCCGCCGATACTGCAAACTTCGGTAATCTGCCTTGGAGGGAAGTATTTACCGACCCACAGTTGCAAGCACTTATCGAGCAGGCACTCGTCAATAACCCCGACCTGCGCAGTGCTGCCCTGAACGTGAAAAAAGCCGAAGCCGCCCTCATGTCGGCACGCCTGGCTTATGCCCCCACACTGGCGCTGTCTCCGCAAGGAACCGTAAGCAGTTGGGATAAGGGAAAAGCTACGCAGACTTACTCACTCCCCGTAACGGCAAGCTGGCAAATCGACCTCTTCGGCCAGATTCTGAACCCGAAACGTGCGGCAAAGGTGTCACTGAAACAGACGCAGTTCTATGAACAAGCCGTACAGACACAGGTGATTGCCAATGTAGCCAATATGTATTACACCTTGCTGATGCTCGACCGCCAGCTGCAAATCACTGAGGAGACTGCCGAGATCCTGAAAAAGAACGTGGAAACCGTGGAAGCCATGAAAGATGCAGGTATCTACAACACCACTTCTGCCGGAGTGGAACAGACCCGCGCCGCTTATGCACAGGTATTGGCATCCCTGCCCAATATGCGCCAGAGCATCCGCGAAACAGAGAACGCCTTGTGCCTGATGCTGCATCAGCCTGCGCAGAGCATCAAACGCGGCACACTGGAAGAGCAGCAATTACCGACAGAATTCTCCGCCGGCATCCCCTTGCAGTTATTATCCAACCGTCCCGATGTGAAAGCAGCCGAGATGGCTCTTGCCGCAAGCTATTACGACACTAACAGCGCACGCGCCGCCTTCTATCCGCAAATTACGATAAACGGTTCTGCCGGATGGACCAACAGCGCCGGTTCAGCTATCATAAATCCCGGTAAGCTACTGGCTTCCGCAATAGGTTCGTTGACACAGCCTCTGTTCTATCGCGGTGCCAATATCGCCCGTCTGAAACAAGCCAAGGCACAGGAAGAACAATCCAAGATTCAGTTCCAAAGCGCTCTTCTGAATGCCGGAAATGAAGTGAGCAATGCGTTGTATCAATATCAGATGACCACGGAAAAGGCTATTTCTCGTGATATTCAGGTAAATTCTGCCCGTAAAGCTGCGGAAGATACAAAAGAATTGTTTAACTTAGGCACGTCAACGTATCTTGAAGTGTTGTCCGCCGAGCAATCTTACCTCAGCGCCCAAACTTCCGAGGTGTCTGACACCTTCGACCGTATGCAGGCTGTAATCAGTCTGTATCAGGCACTCGGAGGAGGAAGAGAGAAGTAATTATCAACTATTAGGTATTAAATATTAATTGGCTGCGCATTTATCGGGTGCAACAATTAATATTTAATATTTAATACTTAACATCTACTATTATGATAAGTCCATTAGCATTTGTAGATTCTGCCGCAAAGCTCGGCAAGAATGTAACGGTTCAGCCTTTCGCATATATCGAAGGCGACGTAGAGGTTGGCGACGACTGTATAATTATGTCCGGTGCGCGCATTCTCGCAGGTACTCGCATGGGACAAGGCAATAAAGTGCATCATGGCGCTGTGCTTGGCACTACCCCGCAGGATTTCCACTACACGGGCGAAAAGAGTCTGTTGATTATCGGTGACAGGAATGACATCCGCGAAAATGTAGTCGTAAGCCGTGCTACCCACGAGGGTGACGCAACCCGCATTGGCAATGACAACTACCTCATGGATGGTGTACACCTCTGCCACGACGTGCAAATCGGCAACCATTGCGTGATAGGACTCAAAACCATCTTAGCCGGTGATTGCCGCGTAAACGACTACACGATTCTGAGCAGCAACGTCATTCTGCAACAGAAGTGCAACATCGGAAGTTGGGTACTGATACAATCAGGATGCCGCATTGCAAAAGATGTTCCACCGTATATTATCATGAATGGTAACCCGGCAGAATATCATGGCATCAATGCCGTTGTGCTGCAACACAAGCATCAGGTTTCCGAACGCATCCTGCGCCATATCGTAAATGCTTACCGATTGATTTATCAAGGCAATTTCAGCATCCACGATGCCTTACAGAAGATTGAAGACCAAGTGCCGATGAGTGATGAGATACACAATATCATCAACTTCGTGCGGGATTCCAAAGGGATTGTGAGATAAAGGATATTCTTCCGAATAAGAGGAAGAGAGTGTGTCATTCGCCCGCACATAGCGCAGCACTGTTGACACAGTCTCTTCTTTTTTTGTTATCTTCGCAGCACTTACCCATGCTGATTATGAAAAAGATTATGAGAAAGAAAAGTAGAAAACAAAAGAACAGTAAGAGCCAACTGATGCTACTGATACTCCTTATGGTATGCGGCATCATCACCGCCTACCAGACTACAAACTCTAAGGAAGACGCCATAAACAATAAACCCATAGAAACCGTCTCCCCAAGCACCCTCCAAAACTCTGACATCTACATCAAGCAGACCACCGCCACCGGTACTCCCGAAATACTGCTGCAACGCACCGGCTACCTCGTATCCTATAACTCCAACACCCGCATTGCCAACTGGGTAGCCTGGAAGCTGACTCCCGAACGTATAGAAGGAAATACCGGACGCACTGACAACTTCCACCCCGACCCCGACCTGCCTAAAAGTAAAGCCGTCACCACACAAGACTACAAAGGTAGCGGCTGGGACCGCGGACACCTCTGTCCGGCAGGAGACAACAAATGGAGCCGCCAAGCCATGATAGAAAGTTTCTATATGACTAACATCTGCCCCCAACACCACAACCTGAACCGGGGCGACTGGAACGAACTGGAACAAAAATGCCGTAAATGGGTAAAGAAAGACAGTTGCCTGTACATCGTAGCCGGGCCTATCTTCTACGACCGGAAACCTCAGACCATAGGCGAACATAAAGTTGCCGTGCCGGATGCTTTCTTCAAGGTGATACTCTCCCTGCACAAGAAGCCGAAAGCCATCGGTTTTATCTATAAAAATAACGAAGGGAATAATCCGCTGGATTCTTATGTGAACACTGTGGATGAAGTGGAACGGATAACCGGGATAGACTTCTTCCCCGCCCTTCCTGATGATATAGAAAGAGCGGTAGAAGCAAGCTATAATTTGAAAGACTGGAAATAACCAGAGTCTTCCGAAAGAGTATACACAATTTTATTCGAAGTTCAGCGTTCCGAAGAATTCGGGACGATGGAAATCCGGCTTTTCCACCCCAATGGGATTCCAGGAGAGGAAGTGGGGAGTCTGCAAGTTATCGCCACATTTATAGAAGTTGGCGCGGATTGCCTTTCCATCAAGATTAGTGAACTGATGCTTGAAGAAAGCGGAATAAGGAATGACTAATGCAAGTTCCCAGTTACACTCTCCTATCCGTTCTTCAAAGGACTCGCGTCCCAGAGAGGACCAACGTTGCACTTTATCCATCACTTCCTGCGGAGCGTGTTCACGGTTATTGCGTCCGGCACCGGCACCGATCAGAAGGGTTCCGACACAATTACATTCCACATTATAGTAAATCCCGTCTCCGGCAGGGATGGAGAAGAACTCCACACAGGCATCTTCCCACACAGCGCCATTATCTCCGGCAGCTACGGCACGCACACTGGCTTCTTTCACCTTATAATGCAACAGAATGGCATCATCCGTATGGGCAATGCGGAATTGCACTTCCGGTTTATAAGGATACGCTTCCCAATTTACGGTGTTAACCGACTGAAAAGGAACCTTTTCTTCGTCAAGCAAAGCAGGGACATTTTCTACTGACACATTGGCCAGGCTTACTTTCTTTACATTCAACTCTTTCATTTCTTTCTTTTGGGGGTTAGTTGCAGACAAGGAGGAAATACAAAGCAGAGCAATCAACAGGGCTACAGATTTCCGCAAAGAGTCCGCAAAGGTTCTTTTATTCATATGTTAGTACTAATGTTTTTCTTTTTTGTTGGGTTATGAATTAATTCACCACAGAGTAACACAGGGTATCACAGAGTTTAATCAATTTGAAATCAAAAGAATAGAACTCCGTGAGACTCTGTGTTACTCTGTGGTGAAAACTCATTACTTATCAGCTATGAGTCCCAGCCACCTATCCCAACGAAGCCTTGATAAACTCTTGCATCTCCGGCGTATGTTCCTCCGCGCTCTGCAACAGTTTGAACTGCGCCTTCGTGCGCACAAGGTTGTGTTCGGGATATTTAGTCTTATAATAGGTATCACCGTTAATATAATCCGCCAGGAAGCGCACACACTGCATATAGGGGAATAATGCGGCCGCATACGGCAAGTTCTCAATCTCCAGCGGGAGCAGGAAGACCTTCGCCGATTCCAGATACCCCTTCGCAAATGCCTTGAAGATTTCCATGTTGAAGTTCACATTATCCAGATTCTCGTCATCCTCGGCACCGGTATTGGCAGCGGAACGGAGGAAATCACCGAAATCGGAGAAGATGAAGTTAGGCATCACAGTGTCAAGGTCGATTACGCAAAGCACCTTACCGTCTTCATCGAACATCATATTGTTCACCTTCGTATCGCAGTGACACACACGTTTAGGCAATTTGCCTTCGCGGTACAGCCGTTCACCCTTGCACATCTCGTCCGCACGCTTCTCTATCTCATCCAGATAATACTGCACTTCCTTCACGCGGCCTACGGCATCCGCTGCCACCGCATCACGAAGCTGTTTCAAACGGAACTCCATGTTATGGAAATCGGGAATCGTTTCGCCCAATGTATCGGGAATATCTGCGAGCATCGCCTGGAAATTGCCGAAAGCCACACCGGCATAATAAGAATATTCGGCATCCACCGTCTCGTATGTCTTCGCATTGGGGATGAATGTCATGATACGCCAATAATTTTCACCGTCATACCAGTAGGTTTTCCCCGTATCGGCAGGAATAAACGAGAGTACTTTACGGTCGATGTCGTCCGCGCCCTGCTCTGTCAGCTTCTTACGGATGTGGCGGGTAACGGCCTCAATATTAGCCTGCAACATCTCTACATTCTGGAAGATGGCATGATTGATACGTTGCAATACATAATCGGGGGCATCTGCTTCGAGAGTAGTCACTTTGTACGTGTCATTAATCAGTCCGCTGCCCAAAGGTTGAATTTCGTTAACTGTACCCTTCGTATTGAAATGAGATACAATAGATTGGAGGTTATTCATGATATTTAATAATAGATTTAAAATTGTTATGCAAATATACGCCTTCCTTATTAATGCAAAAGTCCAAATTCGTCCGGCAAACGCCCAAAAATATACATTTCGGCAGACATAACCATAAAAATCAGGCAATAAACTTCCCCCTTTTGAGCAAAACGCCCTATATTTGTGTTTGAAACCTTAAAATACCGGAGGAAAAGTGCAAAAGTTTATCAGAACGCTGTTACTTGCTTTAGTAAGCATAGTTGCGGCAAACCTACACAGCCAGAATATTACTTTCAATCATCTGACCACCGATGACGGTTTATCACAGTTCAGCGTCAACAGCTTGTACATCGATGAGAACGGCGTCTTGTGGATTGCCACGCGCGAAGGTTTGAACCGCTACAACGGCAATGATATCCAGACTTACAAACTGAGCAAGAACGATCCCTACAGCCTTTTCTGCAACACCGTGCTGCGCATAACGGGAGACCAGAACGGAAAAATCTATCTGCTTTGCACCGAAGGAGTCGCCCAGTTCGACCTGACCAACCAACGATTCACCACCCTGCTGCAAGGAAACATCAACAGCATATACTACAAAAACGGCCTTTTCATCGGAAAAAAGAACGAGATATACCGCTACAACGAACAAACCGACAACTTCGACCTTTACTATCAGATGGCAGGAGAAAACATCGAAATATCCTGTATGTTCGAGGACAAAGGCGAGATGTGGATAGGAACCGCCAGCGAGGGAGTGTTCAGACTAAAACTGGACGGACACCAACTGACGCACCCCATCGACAAAGGAAATATCACCAGCATCTATCAGGACAACGCAGGCGAACTGTGGATAGGCAGTTGGGAGAAAGGTCTCTTCCGGGTGAAAACGGATGGAAGCATCGAGAACCTGCGCAACGACCCGGCAAATCCGCGCAGCCTGTCTTCCGACTTCGTGAGAGCCTGTTGTGAGGACAACCTCGGTAATATATGGATAGGGACATTCAACGGACTGAACCGCTACAACAAATCGACAGGCATCTTCCAGAACCATACCGCAGATGACACACAGAATGAAGGGCTTACCCACTCCTCCATCTGGTGCATCGTGAAAGACAACCAGGGAACACTGTGGCTGGGAACTTATTTCGGCGGTGTCAACTACTTCAATCCCGAATACGAAATCTACACCAGCTATCGGGTGTCCAGAAACGAGAAAGAAGGCCTGAGCAATCCCATCGTAGGACGTACCATCGAAGACAAGAACGGTAATCTGTGGATTGGTACGGAAGGCGGCGGACTGAACTTCTACAACCGACGCACGCGGGAGTTCAAGTGGTATCTTGCCGGACAAGGGCACAACAGCATCTCCCACAGCAACGTGAAAGCCCTCTATTACGACTCCGACAAAGAAATCATCTGGATAGGCACCCATCTCGGCGGACTGAACAAGCTGGATATCCGCACAGGCACATTCACCCACTACCTCATGGAAGAAGATAATCCGGAGACTCTTCCGTCGAACATCGTCCGGGACATAACGCCTTACCAAGACCAGCTGATCATCGCCACACAGAATGGCGTATGCCTGTTCAACCCCCAAAGCGAAAAGTGCCGGCAACTCTTCAAAGACAGCAAAGAAGGACGCAAGATAGTCATGGTGGCCGACCTGGAGATGGACAACAACGGCACTCTCTGGATTGCCGCCACAGGCGAAGGCGTATTCACCTACCGCTTCGACACGAACAAGCTGACCAACTACCGCCACGACGTGACACACCCGCACAGCCTCAGCAACAACAACGTGAACAACATCATGCAGGACAGCCAGGGCAACCTGTGGTTCTCCACCTCAGGCAGCGGTCTCGACCTGTATCGCCCTGCAACGAATGACTTCGAGAACTTCGACAAAGAATCGAACGGGCTCGTCAGCGATTGCATCTACGACACGCAAGAGTCGCCTATGAGCGGCAAACTGATACTTACCACCAATCAGGGCTTCTCCATCTTCGACCAGAAGGCGGGGAAATTCCAGAACTACAGCGTAGAGAACGGTTTCCCGCTGACAGCCGTCAACGAAAATGCCCTTTGCGTTACGCGCGACGGTGAGATTTTCCTCGGAGGCACGCAAGGCATGCTTTCCTTCAACGAGCTGGAACTCAACTTCACCCCGAAGCCTTATAAAATCATTCTTTCACGCCTCATCGTGAACGGTTCCGAAGTGAAGGTTTCCGATGAAACGGGCATTTTAACGCAATCCCTGTGCCATACGCAAGAAATTACGCTGGATGCCAACCAGACGATGTTCAGCATCGAATTCGCCACTTCCAACTATGTGGCGGCCAACAAAGACGACATCATCTATAAGCTGGAGGGTTTCTCCGACGACTGGAACAGTACGCGCGGACAGCCCATGATTACCTATACCAACCTGAACGCAGGCACCTACAACCTGCTTATCAAGCCCCGAGGCAAAGAAGAGTCCCTCTGCCCGCAGGTGCATCTCACCATCCACGTACTTCCGCCTTATTACAAGACACCTCTCGCCTATCTCATTTATCTGATAGTGACGGGCATCCTGCTGTGGTATCTGGTCAAAACCTACAAATCGAGAATCAAGCTGCGTGAGTCGTTGAAGTACGAACAGAAGCACATACAGGATGTGGAAGCCCTGAACCAGTCGAAACTGCGCTTCTTCACCAACATCTCGCACGAGTTCCGCACTCCGCTCACGCTCATCGTGTCGCAAGTGGAAACCCTGATGCAGTTGCAAAACTTCACGCCCACCATCTATAATAAGATATTAAGCATCTACCAGAACAGCATACAGCTACGCGAACTCATCACCGAACTCCTTGACTTCCGCAAACAGGAACAAGGGCATATGAAGGTGAAAGTCAGTCCGCACAACATCGTGCATTTCCTTTACGAGAATTATCTGATTTTCATGGAGTACGCCAGCAGCAAGCAGATCAACTTCAAATTTGAGAAGGACACCGAAAGCCTCGAAGTGTGGTACGACCAGAAGCAGATGCAGAAAGTCATCAACAACCTATTGTCCAATGCCATCAAGCACACCCAGGCCGAAGATACCATCACCCTCAGCATCACCACCGAAGGCAACGAAGCCGTGATTCGCGTCACAGACACCGGCAGCGGCATCGACGCCAAAGAAATTGACAAGATATTCGACCGCTTCTATCAGACCGAACAGATGGACAGCCTGAGCCGTGGCGCCGGTACGGGCATCGGACTGGCACTTACGAAAGGCATCGTCGAACTTCACCACGGCAGCATCCGGGTAGAAAGCGAGTTGGGCAAAGGCAGCAGTTTCATCGTCCGCCTGCAATTGGGGAATGCCCGGTTCACCGCCGAAGAAATCAGCAAGAAGACCGAAACCATGCAACAGATAGAACAGCCCCAGGCAGCGGAAATAGACGCTTCGCTCAAAGCCGAACTGGAAGAGAACGCTCCGATAAAACGTATGTCGGACGTCAAGATGGTCATCGTAGAAGACAACGACTCCATCCGCGAGATGCTGGCAAACATCTTCCGCCCCTTCTACCAGGTGCTGACAGCCGCTGACGGTGAAGAAGGTCTGGAACTGATACAGAAGGAAATGCCGAACATCGTGGTAAGTGACGTGGTAATGCCCCGGATGTCCGGCACGGAACTCTGCAAGCAAGTAAAGAACGACTTCAACACCTGCCACATCCCGGTGGTATTGCTCACCGCACGCACCGCCGTAGAGCAGAACATCGAAGGCCTGCGCATCGGCGCGGACGATTACATCACCAAGCCGTTCAACACGAACCTGCTGATTTCCCGTTGCAACAACCTGGTGAACTCACGCATCCTCCTGCAAGAGAAGTTCAGCAAGCAACCGCAGGCATACGCACAGATGCTGGCGACCAACCCGATAGACAAGGACATCCTGGACCGTGCCATCGCCATCATCGAGAAGCACCTGGACGATACGGAGTTCAACGTCAACGTCTTTGCCCGCGAAATGGCCATGGCGCGCACCAACCTGTTCACCAAGCTGAAAGCCATCACCGGACAGACACCGAACGACTTCATCCTCACCATCCGTCTGAAAAAAGGCGCCCTGATGCTGCGCAACAACCCGGAACTGAACATCACCGAGATATCGGACAAAATCGGTTTCAGCTCTTCGCGCTACTTCTCGAAGTGTTTCAAAGATGTATATCAGGTCAGTCCGCTTGCCTACCGCAAGGGAGAAGACGCCGACAAAGAGGAGAAAAACGAAGAAGACGAAGAGGGCTGACGAAGCACTTAAATGTTCCACTCCGTTCCACCGAATTGAAACAAAAGAGTCTCCCTTGAGAAACAAAACTTTCTTGCCTAAGGAACAAGAGTTTCTCTCCTAAGAAACAGACGTTCCAATACGGTGGAACAGAAGTGCCACTGCCATGAAACGGGATTGGCCATAGATTCGCCTTCATTACGACATTGAACTTTGTACATTTTCGCCCTTCTCCTGTACTTCATTATACACATAATTCGGAGAAAGCCGTTACCTTTGACCTCAGAAATAACAATCTAAAGTCAAAGAACTATGAAGCAATTCTCTCCTTTATGGACTCTTCTTCCGGGTGCCGCCCTGATAGCAGGATGTGGAAATCCCTCGAAAAAAGAAGCCACTGACAACAATTCCCGTCAGAAGCCCAACGTGATATATCTGATTGCCGACGACCTCGGCATCGGCGACCTGAGTTGCTACGGCGCTACCAAGATAAGTACTCCCAACATCGACCGCCTTGCCGGACAAGGCGTGCAATTTACCAATGCCTACGCCACTTCCTCCACCAGCACCCCCTCCCGCTTCGGCCTGCTGACGGGTATGTATCCCTGGCGGCAGGAGAACACCGGCATCGCTCCGGGTAACTCGGAACTTATAATCGATACAGCCTGCGTCACCATGGCCGATATGTTCCGGGCAGAAGGTTATGCCACCGGAGCCGTAGGCAAATGGCATCTGGGACTCGGCCCTAAAGGCGGCACCGACTTCAACCATCTTATCAAGCCGAATACCCAGGATATCGGGTTTGATTACGAATACATCATCCCCGCCACCGTAGACCGCGTACCTTGCGTATTCGTTGAAAACGGACATGTAGTAGGTTTAGACCCCAACGACCCCATCACCGTGAACTATCACCACAAAGTGGGTGACTGGCCTACCGGACTTGAAAACCCGGAACTCGTGAAACTGAAGCCCAGTCAGGGACATAACAATACGATTGTGAATGGTATTCCCCGTATTGGTTGGATGACCGGCGGTAAATCTGCCCTTTGGGTGGACGAGGACATTGCCGACGTCATCACCGGCAAAGCCAAAGATTTCATCGTGAATCATAAGAGCGAACCTTTCTTCTTATATATGGGCACGCAAGACGTACACGTTCCCCGCGTACCCCATCCCCGTTTTGCCGGAAAGAGCGGCATGGGTACCCGCGGCGACGTCATCCTGCAACTGGACTGGACTGTGGGTGAGATTATGAATACTCTGGACAGTCTGAACCTTGCGGATAACACTATCTTTGTATTCTGTAGTGACAACGGCCCTGTCATTGACGACGGTTATCAGGATCAGGCTCTCGAACTGCTGAACGGTCACACTCCTATGAAGCAATACCGTGGTGGAAAGTACAGTGCCTATGAAGCCGGAACACGTATTCCCTTTATTGTACGTTGGCCTGCCGGTATTCAGCCCTGCAAACAGCAAGCTTTATTCTCTATGATCGATGTATATGCTTCTTTAGCCGCGTTACTGGATCATCCGCTTACACCTGCAACCGTTGCTCCCGACAGCCGTGACCAACTGGCTACTTTCTTAGGGAAAGACAATACCGGATGCGACTATGTAGTACAGCAGAATCTGAACAATACTTTGTCCATCATTCAAGGAACATGGAAGTATATCGAGCCGAGTGACAAGCCCGCCATCGAGTACTGGACCAAAATGGAGTTAGGGAACAACCCGCAGCCTCAACTGTACAATATTTCCATAGATCCGTCGGAGAAAAACAATGTGGCTGCAGCACATCCTGAGACGGTAAAAGCCCTCTCCGAACTACTGGAAGAGGTGAAGGCCGGAAGGAATCAGGAAACAAGGTAAAGAATCGTACAGAAGAGCGATTCTTTATCAGGAATGTACAAATTCGTACTTTTTGCGAACTATTAACTAAAGTCGTCTCCTGCGCAATCGCATACATTTGCATTGTGATTCGAGTCTTAATAATGAGAAAGAAGAACCTTTTTAATAACTAATTAATTTAATATTTATGAAACAGAAAGTAACCTTAATGCTATTGGCCGCTTTTCTTTGCTTCGTATCAGGCGTACAAGCACAGACAGGAGGTCAAGTTACAGGTAAAGTTGTCGATGCTATGGGAGAAGTTCCCGGAGTCAGCGTCGTCGTGAAAGGAACTACTAACGGAACCATTACCGGTATTGATGGAAGCTTCCAAATTAGTAATGTGAAATCCACCGACATTCTGCAATTCTCTTTTATAGGTTATAAAACCCAGGAGATCAAAGTCGGTGACCAAAAGACTATCAAGGTAACATTGGTAGAAGATGCACAGGCACTGGACGAAGTGGTAGTTGTCGGCTATCAGGAAGTTCGCAAAGCCGACTTGATCGGTTCTGTGGGCAAAGCGAACATGAAAGACTTGTTGAGCGCTCCCGTAGCTTCATTCGACCAAGCCCTTGGCGGACGTATTGCCGGAGTAAACGTTACTTCCGGTGAAGGTATGCCGGGCGCTACGATGAACATTACAATTCGTGGTAACAACTCATTGACACAGGACAATACCCCGCTTTACATCATTGACGGATTTCAGGCGGAAGACCCGGCCATGGCAGCTGCTATCAACCCCAATGATATCGAATCAACCAATATATTAAAAGATGCGTCTGCCACAGCAATCTACGGTTCACGTGGTGCCAACGGTGTTGTCGTAATTACCACCAAGCAAGGAAAGATTGGTAAGCCGCAAATCACCTATGACGGTAGCTTTGGTTTCTCCCAAGTAACAAAGACACTGGACATGATGAGCGGTTATGAATTCGTAAAATTACAGAATGAAATTGAGCCTACCCGCACAGCCGAACGCTACTTCATGAACTACGAGGGAAAGCAATGGACACTTGACGACTACCGCAACGTAGCGGAAGCCAATTGGCAGGATGAAGTATTCCGTACAGCGTGGTCACAAAACCACAATGTCCGTCTGACTGGTGGCTCGGAAGGCGTGCGTTACAATGCTTCAGTTTCTTACTACGGTCAGGACGGTATCTTGCTGGAAACCGACTACGAACGCCTGCAAGCCCGTATGAATACGATGGTTAAACGTAACAAGCTAACCATCAACCTGAATACGAACTACTCTCGTTCCATTCAATCCGGTAGTTCACCTTCATCGACTTCATACTCCGGTATGAACAACCTTTTCTATAGTGTCTGGGGTTATCGCCCTGTGGCTTATCCTAACGGCACATTAGATGCTCTGCGCAATGAATTGATTGACCCGGGAACTGTGGAAGATACCAACGACTATCGTTTTAACCCCATCCTGGACCTGGAAAATGCCTATCGCAAAAACTACACGAACAATCTGCAGATCAACGGATATGTTCAATACGAGTTTATCAAAGGCCTGAAACTGAAAGTAACCGGCGGTTACACTTACGACAATCGTCACACTGACATTTTCAACAACTCAAAGACCCGTTACGGCGGTCCCCGTTCTACTATGGGCGTAAATGCTGAAATCACACGTTCTGAACGCCTTACCTGGTTGAACGAAAACATTCTGACCTATCAGACAAACTGGAAAAACAAGCATTTCTTCAATACGATGCTGGGTACGACTTTACAAAATTCAGACTATGAAGTGTATGGTTACAGCACCCGCGATATTCCCAACGAGTCACTGGGTATGTCAGGCATGAGCCAAGGTACTATTAATACGACCAACTCCGGAAAATCTTCCTGGTCTATATTTTCTTACTTTGCGAATGCCAACTACAACTATATGTCTAAGTACTATGCAACGGTTTCATTCCGTGCAGACGGTTCTTCCAAGTTCAGCAAGAAAAACCGTTATGGTTATTTCCCTTCCGGTTCACTGGGATGGAGCTTCTCTGAAGAAAGCTTTATGGCAGATTACAAGAAATGGCTTTCCAGTGGTAAGCTGCGTCTGAGCTGGGGTCTCACAGGTAACAACCGTATCGGTGAATATGATCGTTACGCTCTTTTAGATATGATTCGCAGTCACCGCGAAACAGCCAGTATACCCAACACCGTATATCCGTTTAACAATGTATTGGAAACCGTTGGTGTAGCGGCTACCTCTTTGCCAAACGGAGACTTGAAGTGGGAAACTACAGAGCAATGGAACCTTGGTCTTGATTTAGGTTTCTTCAATGAGCGTATCAGCTTCACAATGGACCTGTACCGCAAAACCACCCGCGACCTGTTGCTGAATGCTACCTTACCTTATAGCTCGGGCTACACAACTGCCATGAAGAATGTAGGTAAAGTACGCAACGAAGGTATCGAGCTTACTCTGAATACGGTAAACATCGACTCCAAGAACTTTAAGTGGAGCACCAATTTCAATATCGCCTTTAATAAGAATAAAGTATTGGAACTGACAGAAGGTCAAACCAGCTTACTGAATACAGCATCATTCGACCAGAACTATAACAGCCAACCGAACTTCATTGCCAAGGTAGGTTATCCCATGGGTATGATGTATGGCTACATCTACGAAGGAACTTATAAATATGAAGATTTCGACAAATCGGGTAGCACTTATACACTAAAGGGCAACGTTCCCCACTTCTCAAGCGAAGCGAATACTCAACCGGGTATGCCGAAATATGCTGATTTGAACGGTGATGGAGTGATCAATGCCAACGACCGTACAATGATTGGCCGCGGTACCCCGATTCACACCGGTGGTTTCACCAACAACTTCGAATACAAAGGATTTGACCTGAATGTATTTTTCCAATGGAGTTATGGTAATGACGTTCTCAATGCCAACCGTCTTTTCTTTGAAAGCGGTTTCCAGACCAAGCGTGAATTGAACCAATATGCCAGCTACGCCAATCGCTGGACACCGGAAAATCCGAACAGCGACATTCCACGTGCCACCAACTCGGGCTCCAACTTAGTGATTTCCTCACGCGTGGTTGAAGATGGTTCATTCCTGCGTCTGAAGTCTGTAACACTGGGATATAATATTCCACAAACATTCTTGAGTAAATACAAGATAAGCAAAGCTCGTATTTATGTGGCTGCACAAAACTTATGGACTCTGACCGGTTATTCCGGCTACGACCCTGAAGTTTCTATCCGTAACAGCGCTCTGACACCGGGTCTGGACTACTCGTCTTATCCCCGCGCACTCTCAGTGAGCTTTGGTCTTAACTTAGGTTTTTAATACTTTAAAAATTACGCAATATGAAATCATTTAAAACAGCTATATTATCCCTCCTGGCCTGTCTGGCTGTGACTTCCTGCGACTTCCTGGAAAAGGAACCGTATGAATTGACACCTGAAACTTACTTCAACAATGAAGCGGAAGCCAACTCATACCTGACTTCTGTATATGCCCCACTGGCTTCTCAAAACTTCTACGGGAACCGCTACCTGCACTTGGTTGCAGGCGACGACTTGTCCCACTATGGTGGCGGACGTAATCCTGAATCAAGCGGCGTAATAGCCTGTAACAATGCTACTGCCAGTTCCCCCAACTTCAGCCAGCTTTGGATTACACTCTATGCCGGTATTGATCGCGCCAACACTTTCCTGGAAAACATCAGCAAGGTATCCGATCAGAATATCGACCCTAAAGTCCGCGAACAGTATCGTTCGGAAGCTCGCTTTCTCCGTGCATTCTATTATTTCACGCTGGTGCAAGGCTGGGGAGACGTACCTTTCAAAACCTCTTCTACACAAAGTGTGAACGGACTGAGCATCCCGCGCACGGATAAAGAGACTATTTACGACTTTATTGTAACGGAAATGGATGAGTGTGCCAATGGTTTATTGTCCGCATCTGACCTGAATTATACAGGACGTATCACAAAATCCGCAGCATGGGGTATTCTGGCACGTGTTTACTTGTTCCGTGCCGGTGAATATCATCGCAACCACACTACGCCTGATAATACCGCTATCCAGAATTACTTCCAGCAAGCCAGCACTTATGCGCAAAAGGTTATGGGGGAAGGACACAGTCTGGCACCTAATTATTGGGATGTATTCATCGATCTCTGCTCCAATCAATATAACACCACTGCCAATGAAAGCATTTGGGAAATAGAATTCAGCGGTACTTATAGTGCGGAAACACGTGCTGAAGGACGTATCGGAAACCTGATAGGTATTAACGCTCCGCGTATCGACACCCAAAGCATTATCGGACAGAAAGACCCCGGATATGGCTATGCTTTCTACCGCAGTACCCCTAAGCTCTATGAGTTGTATGAAGCTAATGGAGATATCGAACGCATGAACTGGAACATCGCTCCCTTCGAATATGTGCAACAAACCAGTGGACAAGGAGTGACAGGACGTAAATTCTTCTACGGAAAAATGGAAGAAGTGCGCGGTCAATACTGGGATAAATCCTATAGTTACGGTGAAGCACAGTTTGATAACAAAGGCGCCTATAATAATGTAGGTGATTATGAGCAAGCTGAATCTGTTGCCGCTAATAATAATTACTCTCGTCCCGGTGCAAAATACCGCCGTGAATATGAGTCACAGAATACGAAAAAGAATGCCAACTATACTTCTATCAACTTCCCGGTACTCCGCTACTCGGACGTGTTGTTGATGGTAGCAGAAGCTGAGAATGAAATCAATTCTACCCCGAACAAGTTGGCATATGATTGCCTGAATGCCGTGCGCGAACGTGCAGGAATCGATCTCTATGAAGAAGGAAGCCTTAACAAAGAGACATTCCGCCAGGCAGTGAAGGATGAGCGTGGCATGGAGCTTTGCTTTGAATACACCCGTCGTTATGACCTTATCCGCTGGGGCGAATATGTAAGCAATATGAATGCACTGGCATCACGCGCACAGCAGGGTGCAGGAGGCAATTGGACCGGTGGTGACACTTATAGCGTATGGACATTCTTCCAGATTACTGACGCATATAATTTCTTCCCGATTCCTGATACAGAGATGTCTGTAAATAATGCTATCACTCAGAACAATCCGGGTTGGTAATCAACTTTTAAACTATTAAAACGAATAAGATTATGAAATTAAATAGATTCTTAATAGCAGCCGGCATCGCAAGCCTCGCACTTGTTTCCTGCGAAAACGAGCTCGTTCAGGATGCCGAACTCAACGTGAATGTGGTAACTGATGACAACGTCAGCTTCGACGGTCAGACCATAACCGTGAAGAAAGGAAGTCCGGTGACATTCAATTTCAGTGGTGACCCTGATTTTCTTACTTTCTTCAGCGGTGAAGAGGGAAAGAAATACCAGTACAAGGACCGTATTACGGTAAACGAGGAAGAAATTGAAAGCTCTAATCTGGAGTTTACAATCACACCGCAATATGGCAATCCTGCCAATATACTAAGCATGTACATCGCCGATGATTTCCCCGGATTGGATAAGAAGAACTTTGAAGCAGACTCGGTACTGGTAGAACAACAGAATTGGAAAGAGTTAGTTCCTCAGGCTGAACTGCCACAGACTGTGAAAGTTCAAAAATATTCAGTGGACATGAAGTCTTATTTTGGAAAGAGAGTTGCCATTGCCATCTGCTATAGAGGACAGACTGCAACTGTGGCACAGACAAAGTTCACTTTCAACAATATGCAGATAGTCAACAAAATGTCAAGCGGACAACAAACTGCTTTAGCTGCCAATTCTTTTGGTTTCACTCCCATCAACATGTTGTACAAGCACAATCTTGCCGATCAGAAAGGTATGACTTCCAATCGTCCTTACGGCACAGTAACCAACAATACAAGTGGAATCTGGAACTTTAAAGATATGACTGCTTTCTTTATCCATAGTTCCAATGCCAACACTGCTCTGAAATATAGTTGGATAGTATCTAACCTGCTTGTTGTGAATGCATGTACCCCCGATGCCGGCACAAATATCAAGAATATAACCCAGAATTTGGATACATACAACTACACTTATGGAGAGCCTGGCACCTATACTGCCACATTTGTAGCAAACAATGGCAACTATAAACAACAAACCGGTGTGATACGTGAGTTCACAGTTAAAGTTGTGGAATAGTCCAAGTTCGTCGGACACAAAACTTCTAACCTTTATTATCAAATAAACAGACCTTAATCAATTTGATATGTATGAGGGAGAGGGACCGGGAGGTTCTTCTTCCTCTTTTTTTGTTAATCCACTAAAATAGCTACCTTTGCGGAGAATTGAACAAACAATTGATATGCAGAACCTTCTTCCCATCCATTTCGCCCCGTTGCAAGGTTACACCGAGGCCATCTACCGACAAGCACACGCACGCATATTCGGCGGTGTAGAGAGTTATTACAGTCCTTTCGTACGCGTGGAACGTGGAGAAATCCGTCGGAAAGACATGCGGGAGATTACTTCGGAGAACAACCGGGGAGTGAACCTCATTCCCCAACTCATAGCGCCGGATACGGACAAGATGGAGCAGATAATCGCCCTATTCATCGAGAAAGGATACAAGACAGCAGACATCAATCTGGGATGTCCCTTCCCCATCCTTGCCAAGCGGCACAATGGTTCGGGTATGTTGCCCTACCCCGAAGAAGTACGCAACTTGCTGACTACCGCTATAGAGAATCATCCCGATATGCAGTTCTCCGTAAAGATGCGACTGGGTTGGGAAAATCCGGAAGAATGCCTGGCTTTACTCCCCTTGCTGAACGAACTCCCCCTGACACACATCATCATGCATCCGCGACTGGGAAAGCAGCAATATAAAGGAGAGGTTGACCTGAAAGGGTTTGAAGCTTTCTATAACGAATGCCGCCATCCGCTGATTTATAACGGAGATTTGCTCACAACAGAAGGCATACATGCCATCAGCGAACGCTTTCCACACCTGGCGGGAGTCATGATAGGACGCGGATTACTTGCCAATCCGGCGCTGGCAGCGGAATATCAACAGGGACATCCGCTTTCTGAAAAAGAAATGCAAGAGAAACTCAGATTATTTCATGCAGATATATTTGCGCAATATGGCAATCTCCTTGAAGGAGGAGACAGGCAGTTGCTCATGAAGATGAAAAGCCTTTGGGAATATATGATGCCGGATGGAGACCGGAAAGCAAAGAAAGCCATTCATAAAGCCAATAAACTGGAAACTTATCAGACTGCGGTAAACAACTTACTAAAGTAAGATCAATTGAACCTATACAGAGGGGGCGTTACTCATGCAACGCCCCTCCTATTAATCATCTATTTCTTCAACTCCACATCAAAGCTGGCAGCATCCTTACATGCAAAACGCAGAACCGTCTGATGCTTATCCTTAGAAATTACCTTGCAATAAGGAGTCTCAGCAACCTTCCATTCGCCTCTCAGCGTAACCGTCACAGGTATCTCACCACTATCATTGTCAATCCAGGGACGGGAATAGATACTACGTTCCTTGCGCTTGCCATCCTTATCAAAGGCTTCATCGCTCGGACCCTGATAAAGGGCCAGGTCCGGTTGGGAAACGGTCAACAAGAGCTTTCCTTTATCCTCGCGTATCATCACAAGACAGGAAGTATCGGCCTTCTGCAACAAACCCTCTTTCGGCAACACCTGCGGAGTTTCAAAGAGTACATAAGACGTTAAGTTATCTGTCAGGGAACGGACAATATGCGCATTGCCGTCTTGCTGCAAAACTTTATAAGTAGGTTTACGGGCAAACGCTTTCAGAGCCGCCTCATCCGTACGCGGCAGGACAGCATATTCATAAGAAGCACCCTTCGGAGCCTTTCCATGTTCCAGCACCAACGAAACCCAGTCGCCGGAAGTAGGCTTCGGATTACGTTCGCCTACGGAAACCTGTGGAAAGTTTTTCTCATATTTCGCCGTTTTCATCGAGTTTTTCGATAGATAATAGCCTACGCCGTTAGGGTCTATATACGTTTGACCATCGCTTTTGTAAGCCTCCCAATACTTATGCATTTCGGAAGTGACGGCAGCCAATTGGAAGACGGTAGTCTCTGTGGGGAACTCTTCGTTCGTATTTTCAATATCCGTGCCCAGGCAAACAATCGTTCCGTTAAAGAAGTGATAGGACTTACGGGCACGATGCGAGCCATTGTACTTATCATGTTCGTGCAGCTTCATCCCGAAGTTACCGTTCAGCCGTGCCTGCGACAAGCCTCCGGCAAATGCTTCATCAGAATAGAGCATCTCCTCCATACCGGAGAAAGTATCCACGTTCATTACTTTTGCGCGGAGTTGGTCGTAGGGTAAATGAATGGTTGTCGTGCCGGGGAAACGATTCCAGTCAAAACCGGCTTCCTGCCAGCCACTGGTTGCGAAAGTGACCATTTCATCGGGCTTCCCGGTTAATATCTGCATACTTCCGTGGGCAAGATAACGGCCGTAGAAGTTGGCATCCAGATAGTGTTCCGCTGCCCAAAGGTAACGGGAATGTCCACGCACCACAGCTGCCCAATTATCCCGGCGCTGCACTGAAACGCAGCCGTAACCTAAAGCCAGATTGCCTTGCGGATCGGATTCTGGACGGAAGCCTTGCGCCTCAAACAGTTTCTTCAATTCCAGTTCGCGGGTAGTGGACGACTTCGGAAGATAATCCGGAGCATTTTTATCAGGAGTTTCCGTACGCGAAACCAGGCGCAGATAGGCCGCAGCCAGTTCCGGATCATACTTTTGTTTCCCGTCAGGAGTACCCGCCAAGGCCAAAGTAGCGTATTGCACGGGAATCAATTGTCCCTTCCCGTTAGGATGACGTCCCGACATGGAGAGTGCCCATTGCTTGAAGTTGCAGTAGAAACGCATGGTGAGCAACACCTTCTTCACTGCCTCGTGCGCCAGTTCGGAAACTTTGAATTCCGTTCCGCTCAACAGATAAATCATATTCGTAGCACCATCCAGGCCACCTACAGCATAAGCCGGATAGTTATTACGGTGATGGAAACAAGATCCGTCTTTCTTGAAAGAACCTGCCAGTCCCAATGCCGGACGGCAACCGTAGTCTATCCAGCGGGAGAAAGAACGGAGGTATTGCAGCTTCTCGGGAGTATCTTCCATAATCAGGATGCTTGCCATGCGGCCCTGCGTCTGTGTATTGAAGGAGTCTATGTCAATACCGTTGACCGTAGGTTTGGGATAAACCTCATTGGTGATGGCATACCAACGCAAGGTGCGCTCGGCCTCATCCAGTTTACCCGTTTCACGCAAAACGTCTTTCATCAGAAAATACGCCACATACAGGCCACGCATACTGTACCCGTAATGATGAATATTTCCCCAGCAACTGCCGTATGCCACACCCTGGTCGGTGATATGGTCGTACATCGCCAGGAACTTCTGTTTCAGTTCGTCCTTCACTGCTGCCTCCGAAGCATTATTGTAAGCATAAGCTATCCGGCGCATCAGGTTGAAGTACTCGTTCATTTCCATGCCCAGTTTGGTGAACATACCTTTATCCCAATTGGGGTACATACGTTCGTAGGCCTCCGCCTGCCGCACCATAAAGATGGGCAAACCGCTTACAACTCCATTTTTATACGTTATTCCATAGAAGTCATACTTCTTACGGATGGTTTCCAGTTCCTTTTCCGATAGTTTGGAAGGAGTATAGAGCATATCACGGAAACGTTTTTCCATCAGTTTCATATCTTCCCTGTTCTTTTCAGTAACCGGAGTCAGAGCGATTTCCGGTTTCCACAAGGAGTGTTCATAAATCACGAGCCAGTGGTTAGTGGTTCCTTTATTGACGAAAGGCACCTGCACATCAGCTGTTTGCTGGCGGGCATCTACTTTGCTGGCAGTTATCAGATGGTCGATGAACAATTCGCCTTTCACATCCGGAGCCACGATACGCAGTTCGTTCATTCCGAGTTCGGGAGTGCCTTGCATATCACGCTCGTAACATACCCAGGCGGCACGCCAACCGGTGAAGTTGATACCGAAAGGAAAAGAAGTACATTTCTTGCCGTCCTTCAAAAACTCAAATTGAATGGCGGTGTCCTGTGCCTGTGCATTATACACCCATACGATAAAAGCGGAAAGATAAGTATCTTTTCCCGTAGGGTCTTTTTGCTCAAATTGCAGATCGCGGCGGAGGGAAAGCACGGAGCCGGGTTCAAAGGTCCAGCGCAGGCTATGTGTACCGTCTTTATAATGTTGATCACTAATGCCAAGGGTGGCTTTCGTTACGTCCAGTCCGACAGGTAGTTCCGAGCCTTCAAAAGAAAGTAACCGTTCGTTTTTCACGACTTGTGCCGACAGACTGGACAAGAACAGCAAGGCACATACGGTGACAAGGATAGGTTTCATTAAATTGGGTTTCGTTATCATGGTATGGGTATTAATAGGTTGAATTTAAGTGTTCGATACGGAAGCCCGTGAAACGGACATGATTTTGCAGAAGACGGAGACCGAAATGTCCGTCGCCTGCACCGGGTTCAATGGGCAGGCGAAAGAGTTCTTCACCGTCCACACTGAAGGTAGTACAGTTATCCTGAACGCGGATTTGGATATGATACCATTGGTTAGGATTCAGCAGATGAACCGGATCGGTATATTCTCTAATAAGGGGTTTGACGCGTGCCTCATCCACTTCGTAAAATTCTCCGTAGTAGCGGCGGAAACGGGTGGTGGTATTATCATTACCTCCATATCCTACATAAAAAAGATTCAAGGTATTGTAGTTGCGAAAGATTCCGTTGCGCCAGGTGGCACGGGCAAAGAGCTTACCGGGATGCTTCGGGTCATTTGCCGCCCAAAAACAGTTCATATCGCTGAGGCGGTCGTGTTTACCACCGTTCATTACAGTACAAATGTGGTAACTGATTTCGTAATCACCGGTCAGGCGATCTTTATACCATAGGGTAAGTCCTTCGGGGACGATGAGTTCCAGGGTATCTTCACGGATAGTAAAGTCCATCAGTCCCGACTGATCTTCAGCTACCCAATGACCCAATGATGTACGCTCCTGCGCCAGCAAAGTGCAGGGAAAGAAAAGGAAAAGGAATTTCCACAGAATTTGTATGAAAGATGAATGTGTCATTTCCGGTATTAGTTTCGTTCACAATATTTCCACACTGCAAAGAAACGGCACTTTTTAGAGGAAATGGCACATAAATCGTACAAAAAAGGTATATTTTAGTAATTGACCGGCAGGAAAACGTTCACTAAGGATGCATCTCCTCAAACGCCTTATTTTCTTCCGCTATCGTGCTGATGGTTTCCGGCAGTTCACTGATAGGAAGGTCGAAGTTATACCAATCGGTATAGCAATCGGTGACGTACCACTTCCCGTCAATCAGTTCGAACACCACGCGAAGGGAAGCTTCCGATTCATCATAACCGGCTTCAAATTCTTTGTGCTTGGGATTGTTCACCGTGAAGCGGGAGACATAGATACCACCCTCTTCGTCCGTAATACGTTCTTCCTTAAATACGTCTTCGCCCAGCAATGCCCACTTATCGCGTGTAAACGGAAAAGTCTTCTCCGTCTCGCCATCTTCCTCTAACAGAGCAATGGGAGTTTTCAACGGAAACTTAATACGGGAATACTGGAAAGAGGCACTGGAAGTGAATTTCTTGAGGAATGCCTGGAAGTCCTCACTAGCTGCGGCAGCCTGACTATTCGTAGTCGTCAGCATAAGTACCGCGAAAAGACAAAATACAAAGTGAATTGCT
>OLGD01001001.1_pt1 | contig 48392 bp, 59 predicted proteins | sample 1605311 | NCBI WGS metagenome assembly OLGD01 (sample SAMEA3888917, study PRJEB22519) | human gut metagenome | biome: human gut; feature: human-associated habitat; material: faeces | place: Denmark | collected 2010
CCTTCATGCCTCTGATGACCTTCTGCCGCAGGTCGGCGGAGTAATACTCGGCCAGACCTTCCAGCACGCTCTCTAAGATGATCCCCTCCGGACCTTCCGGGACGCTCTCTTTCGCATACATCAGTTTGACGCCGGAGCGCTTCAGCGTCAGCTTTCCGAGGGCGATGTCCTGGCGGTCACGGCCGAAGCGGTCGATCTTCCAAACAATAGCACAATCAAAGCGGCCCTTCTCCGCGTCCCGCAGCATCCGCTGGAACTCGTCGCGGCCGACGACGCTCTTACCGGAGACCTTCCGGTCTGCATATATCTCTATGATGTCGATCCCGTTTTCGTCAGCAAACTGCTGACAGTCCGCCACCTGGCCCTCGATGGACTGCTCCGTCTGCCGTGGGCCGGGTGAATATCTCGCATAAATAACGCCACGCATGACATCAACCTCCTATCTTTGCAACCTCTTGATCGTGGAGTGCCTGCACCAGCTCCGCGTTCTCTTTTGACATCCGGAAGAAGTACGGCTCCAGAGAGCTCTGGAACTTCTCGAACTGGCTCCGCTTTCCCTTCTCTGTCTTTACCTTCTCAGCGTTCAGCTGAGCCCGGACGAAGCAGCGGAGGATGAAGTCACGGGTGGCAGCTTCCTCCTGCTCCCTGACCATCCGCAGCACCTCGGCGGGCTTCGTGCCCTTCAGCTTGACATACTTTGAAATGCTGGCCAACTTCTCAGCCATCTCCTTCACGGTATCATACCGGGAGAAAAAGACCTCCGGATCCGTCGTCCGGTTTACGATGTCCCGGCTCTCGATCATTATCTTTAACCACTGCGGCGCCATCATCTCGGCGGCCGCTTTCTTTTTATTATGTCCAAACATATCCGCCGGCCCTCCTTAAATGTGCAGGATCGCTCTGATGGCAGCCTGAGTCTCAGCGCCGGCGTGCCTGTATGCTTTCAGCAGCTCCAGCTCCGCAGCCGTGACCTCAACGTAGGGTCCAGAGGCAGGGTCAGTATGATCCCCGGACAGCCGCGTGATTTTATCAGAATATCCCAGCAAATAATTCATATCAACATTGAAAAAGTCCGCTATCGCTTCTGCCGTCTCAAAATCGGGGCGGCGGTCTCCGCGTTCGTACATATTGACGGCGCTCTTTGATATACCAAGCTGTTCGGCCAGTCTGCTCTGAGACAGCTCCCGCTCCAGTCGTAATTGTTTAAAGGTTTTTGCAAATTCAGCCATAAGAATGACCTCCCTCGTATAGATACTTTGATTATACACACAGCGTGCAAAAATTTCAATAAATTTTTCACGAAATGTGCTTGACAGAGCACGGAACGTGTGCTATATTGTCGTTGTGCACGAAATGTGCTCGCATAAACTCACCACCGATAGGAGGACACACATGAACACTTACAAGATCACCTTCACCCGTGAGAACGGCACCCAGGGCACCGACCACTTTACTGCTCCGACTGAGCGCCAGGCTCGTAAAGACTTCAGCGAAGTTTATCGCCATGGCAACGGCGTCATCGTCAGCGTCGAACTCATCCGCACTGATGCTCCTGCTACCAAGCAGCAGGAGCGTGACACCCTGGAGAAGATCCAGAAGATGGTCGAGATGCTGGGCCCAGACTCCTACCTTGCCACCGCCTTCGATGGCTGTTTCGACCTGGCCGCTGAGAACATCGAGAACGACTGGGCCTGCTCCATGGCCGACCGCGTCCGTCGCGCTGAGAAGCGGGCCGCAGAACTGGAGGACGAGCTGGCGGAGTCCGTGAAGGACTACGAGGCCGCCCACGCCGCCGCTCACGAGATCGCCGCCCAGAAGGACGCCGAGATCGAACAGTTGAGGGCTCAGCTGAAGCAGTCCCAGGAGACCGCCCGCTGGAATGGCCAGAGATGTGACGAGGAAGCAACCGCCGCCGGCGAGGCTCAGCGTCGTGCCGAGGCTGCCGAGACCGAGGTCATCCAGCTGAAGGCCAAGCTCTACGACCTGCTGGTCGCTGGTAAGTAAAGGAGGACACACTACAATGACCCGTTTCAAATTCTATTCCAACTACCTCGCCCGCTTGATCGGCACCCTGATCGCCTTCGAGTTCTGCTGGATCGGCGCCAAGTACGTCATCGAGGGTGAGGTGGTGCACACCTACCTCGACCACTTTATCGCCGTGTGCGGATCCTTCTATCTGACCCGCGACACCATGAAGCTCTGGCTAAAGCTCCAGACCAAGAGCCAGAAGGCTCGGCACTAACAAAGGAAGGAGGCAAAGCATGAACAACAAAGTCATGGCTGAAAAGCTCAAAAAACTGAGAGGCAACAAGAGCCGCCGGGAAGTAGCCGACGCTTGCGGCATCAGCGTCTCCGCGCTGGCCATGTACGAGGCCGGCGAGCGCGTCCCCCGCGACGAAATCAAGATCAAACTGGCAAAATTCTACAACCGCAGCGTGAGCTATATTTTTTTTGCGAACTGAGTGCACGTTTCGTGCTCGATTTAAGGAGGACACACATGGGAAGAAAAACCAAACAGCGCAAGCCGGAGCCTTCCAAGTGCTGCGAGACCTGCGCCAATATGTTACCCATCGGCGACGGTGATCACATTTGTAACGCCTGCTGCAGTCACGATGGCAGCCCGACCGCTCTCGTCCTGGACAGCTACATCCCGGCCGGCGACTACTTCATCTGCGGAGGAAGCAGGTGGACACCACAATGAGCGCGACCAACAGAGGAGGCGAGCGCAAGGCCTACGACTTCTACGCCACACCGCCGGAAACCATCCGCAGCTTCCTGGCTAACTTCGACGGCATCAGCTCCAGCGACCGCATCCTGGAGCCCTCTGCCGGCAACGGCCAGATCATCAAGGTGCTGAGGGAGAGCGGCTACGACAACCGGATCGACGCCGTGGAGCTGCGACCGGAGGAACGCGCCACGCTGGAGGCGCTGGCCGATAACGTCACCATCGGCAGCTTCTTCGACTACGACCCCGACTGCGGCTACGATGTCATCATAGGCAACCCGCCCTACAGCATGGCCCTGGAGTTCATCAACAAGAGCCTGGAGCTGCTTCACCCTGGCGGCCTGCTGATCTTCCTGCTCCGGACGAACTTCCTGGAGAGCGAGAAGCGTTTCAAGTGGTGGCAGGAGCACCCGATCAGCGGCCTCTACACCCTGCACAAGCGGCCCAGCTTCACCGGCCACGGGACAGACGCCACCAGCTACTCCTGGTTCGTCTGGGAGCGGGGGGGACCGGCTGCATAGGTCATCAGACCATCAAAACCATCTAAGGAGGACAAGCGTATGGAAGACATCGACCTGACAATGCTGGCCCGCTCGGCCTACCGGGCGATCCTGAGAAGCATCGAAACCCCAGAGGCCGAGGAGCCTGAGACCGTGAAGGAGGTGGTGCCTATGGCTGCACAAAAAGATTGAGCCCCGGAGCCAATGCCTCGGAGCCCAATAGAACACAATCCCAGTATAACACAAACAAGGAGGAAATAAAAGCATGAAGATCACCGTCGAATTTGCAAATCTGGACGAGTTCAAGCAGTACATGGGCATCGAGTCCCCGAACCTGCTCGCCCAGGCATCCAAGGAAACAGAGGACGCTCCTGCACCCGCTGAGACCGTCCAGGAGCCCCAGAAAGCACCGGAGGACCCTGCCCCTAAGAAGAACACCAAGAGGGTCGAAAAGACCGCCCCTGCGGAAGCTGAGCCCACTCCTGAGTCTGCTGACGAGGCTGCACCCGCTGCGCCCGCAGAAGTGACCGAGGACTTCCGCATCACCGTCCGCAAGCAGCTCGCAGCCCTCAACAAGAAGTGCGGCTACAACCGCGCGGCGGAACTCATCAACGAGCAGACCGGCAAGGGCAAGCTCACCGAGGTCGCGCTCGCTGACCTGCCGAAGCTCATGGAAGCAGCAAAGGAGGAAACCAATGCCGACTAAGCACGCCCGCTGCTCCGCGTCGGCCGCGCACCGCTGGATCAACTGCCCCGGATCCGTCGCCCTGTCTGATCAGTGTCCGGATCCCGGCTCCAGCAGTTACGCCGACGAGGGAACAGTCGCCCACAACCTGGCCGAGCTGAAGCTCCGCCACGTCCTGCATGAGATCACCGACGCCCAGTACAAGAAGCGCCTGGCCAAGATCCAGCAGGACGACTACTACAACGGCGAGATGGACGAGGCCACCGACTTCTATGTCGAGACTGTCCTGGAGGAGTTCGCCGCAGCCGGCGAAGGCGCCGAGCTGATGATCGAGCAGCGCCTCGATCTCTCCCAGTGGATCCCGGAGGGCTTCGGCACTTCCGACGCCGTGATCATCGGCGGCAGCATGATCCAAGTCATCGACCTGAAGTACGGCAAGGGCGTCAAGGTCGAGGCCAAGAACAACCCCCAGTTCCGCCTCTACGGTCTGGGCGCCGTCTCTCTGTTCGGCGATCTCTATGACTTTCGCACCGTGAAGACCACCGTCGTGCAGCCCCGTCTCGATCACGTTGACAGCGAGGTCGTCATCCTGAAGGAGCTGCTGCTCTGGGGCGAGGAGGAAGTCGCGCCCCGCGCCATCATGGCCATGGAGGGCTCCGACTACTTCGCGGCCGGCGACTGGTGCCGCTTCTGCCCGGCGAAGGCCCGCTGCCGCAAGCGTGCCGAGTTCAACCTGGATCTGGCCCGGATGGAGTTCCAGAAGCCCCCGCTGCTCTCCAACGAGGAGATCGGCGAAGTGCTGGCCAAGGCCGACCACCTGAAGAAGTGGGCCGAGGAGGTCAGCGAGTACGCTCTGGAGCAGGCCCTGGCCGGTGAGCACTTCGACGGCTGGAAGCTGGTCGAAGGCCGCAGCAACCGCAAGTACGCCGACGAGATCCAGGTGGCCGACAAACTGAAGGCCGCCGGCTTCGACGAGGCGATGCTCTACCAGCGCAAGCTCTACGGCATCACCGAGATGGAGAAGCTCGTCGGCAAGAAGAAGCTGGCCGCCACCCTGGGCGACCTGCTGATCAAACCCGCAGGCAAGCCGGTCCTCGTGCCGGAGTCTGATAAACGCGAAGCCATCAACACAACCGAAGCGGCCAAGGCCGACTTCACCACTGGCGACGACGAAGTCGCGCCGTTCTAAATTAAGGAGGATTATAAAATGTCTACTACCAAAGTTATCACCGGAAAAGTTCGTTTCAGCTATGTGAACATCTTCAAGAGCCGCGCCTTCCAGGCTGGCCAGGACGCCAAGTACAGCGTGTGCCTGCTGATCCCTAAAGAGGACAAGGCCACCATCAAGAAGATCAAGGCAGCCATCGACGCAGCTGTCCAGGACGGTATCAGCTCCAAGTGGGGCGGCAAGAAGCCTGCCAACCTGAAGCTGCCCCTGCGCGACGGCGACGCCGAGCGTGCTGACGAGGCTCCTGAGTACGAGGGTATGTACTTCCTCAACTGCAACAGCACCCAGAAGCCCGGCATCGTGGACAAGGATCTGAACGAGATCCTGGACCCCGACGAGGTCTACTCCGGCTGCTGGGGCCGTGCCTCCATCAACTTCTTCCCCTTCAACACCAACGGCAACAAGGGCATCGGCGTCGGCCTGAATAACATCCAGAAGCTGAAGGACGACGACCGCCTGGGCGCTGCCCGTGCTTCCGCCGAGTCCGACTTCGGCGGCGACGACTTCGAGGACGACGAGGACTTCTAAGGAGGACATACAGATGCACCGAGTTATGGGCGTGGATATAGAAACCTATAGCTCCGTGGATCTGACCGAGGCGGGCGTCTACGCCTACGTGGAGGCGCCTGACTTCGACATCCTGCTCATCTCGTACATCTTCGACGACTGGGGCGAGGACGACGTCAAGACCATCGACTGCTTCGATGCTGATCCTGACATGATGGCCGAGTTCTGCGAGGCCCTCCTCGATCCCCAGATCGTCAAGACCGCCTTCAACGCGAACTTCGAGCGCACCTGTCTGGCCAAGTGGCTCCGGAAGCCCATGCCGCCGGAGGAGTGGCGCTGCACAATGGTCAAGGCGCTGACGCTGGGCCTGCCGGGCAACCTGGCAGGCGCCGGCGAGGCGCTGGGCCTTCCTCCCGAGAAGCTAAAGGATCCCCAGGGCAAGGCCCTGATCCGGTTCTTCTCGAAGCCGTGCAAGCCGACCCGGACCAACGGCCAGAGGACGCGCAACCTCCCGCGGCATGACCCGGCCAAGTGGCAGCTCTACAAGGGCTACAACCGGCAGGACGTCGTGACAGAGCAGGAGATCCTACGGAAGCTATCCATCTACAAGACACCGGAGTCAGAGCAGGAGCTCTGGGCTCTGGACCAACACATGAACGACAACGGCGTGGCGCTCGACATCCCCATGGTCGAGAAGATCGTCGAGTATGACACCCGGCGCCGGCAGGAGCTCCAGGAGGAAGCCCAGGAGCTCACCGGACTGAAAAACCCGAACAGCCTGGCCCAACTGAAGCGCTGGCTCGCAGAGCAGGGCATGGAGATGACCAGCGTCACCAAGGACACCATCGCCGAAGCGCTGCGAGATCCGGAGCTCCCGGACGTCGTCCGGAGAGTGCTGGAGATCCGCACCGCCCTGGGCAAGACCAGCGTGGCCAAGTACAGCACGATGCTGGTGGCACACTGCCAGGATCACCGGCTGCGAGGCATCCTTCAGTTCTACGGCGCCAACCGATCCGGGCGCTGGGCCGGCCGCCTGGTGCAGACGCACAACCTGGCCAAGAACACGCTGCCGGATCTGGCTCTGGCCCGCGAGCTGGCGGCCGAGGGAGACTTCGAGACCATGGGCACCCTGTTCGGCGAGACGGCCTTCGTCTTCTCCGAGCTGATCCGGACGGCCTTCATCCCATCAGAGGGCTGCCGCTTCGTGGTCTCTGACTTCTCGGCCATCGAGGCTCGCGTGCTGGCGTGGATCGCCGGCGAGGAATGGACCCTGGAGGCTTTCCGGCAGGGCAAGGACATCTACTGCGAGACCGCCTCCATGATGTACCACGTGCCCGTGGAAAAGCACGGAGCCAACAGCCACCTCCGCCAGAAGGGCAAGGTCGCCGTGCTGGCCTGCGGCTACCAGGGCGGCGTCGGCGCCATGAAACGCATGGACAAAGGCGGCACCATCCCGGAGGACGAGCTCCAGAGCGTCGTGGACCAGTGGCGGGGGGCCAACCCCAACGTGGTGAAGCTCTGGCGCAACTGCGAGCTGGCAGCCAGGACAGTCATCGAGGAACACCGCACCGTCCGGCTGAAGAACGGCATCGCCTTCGGCTACATCAACAGCAACCTGTTCATCAAGCTGCCCAGCGGCCGGAAGCTCTGCTACTGGAACACCCGCCTGAAGATGGACCCGAGAGACGGCCGCGAGCACATCGTCTACATGGGAGTCAATCAGGAAACCAAGCAATGGGGAGAGACTGAGACCTACGGCGGCAAGCTGGTCGAGAACATCACCCAAGCCATCGCCAGAGACTGCCTGGCCATATCCATGCAGAGGGTCGCAGCTCTGGGCTATAACATCGTGATGCACGTCCATGATGAGATGATCGTTGACGTGCCAATCGAAGACACCGACGCGCTGGAGCGGATCAACGCCTGCATGGGCGAGGCGATCCCCTGGGCGCCCGGTTTACCATTACGGGGCGACGGCTACGAGACCCCGTTCTACATGAAAGACTAAGGAGGACACACAAATGAAAATTAACCGCACCATGACCATCGAAACCAACGAGATCCAGATCGGCGACCGCATCCAGGTCGGCCACTATACCGCCACCTGCCAGGCTCTGCCTGGCAAAGGCCTGGCTCTTTTCCTTCTGGACCAGTATCTCGACAAGGCCATGCAGATGAACGAGAAGAACACCAACAAGGGCGGCTACCAGGAGAGCGATCTCCGCGAGGAGCTCAACAGCGAGAAGATTCTGAAGGACTTCACCGGTCTGGAGCTGGCGCCCTTCGACAACGGCGATCTGCTCCGTCTGCCGTTCTACGGCGAGATGTTCGGGCACGACGACTGGTACAATTCCGGCGCCGTGGAGCCTGACAACTGCGAGCAGTGGCCTCTGATGAAGGACCGCGCCAACCGCATCGCCGAGCGCAAGGGCGAGAGCTACGAGTGGGGCTGGCTCCAGAACATCCGCCAGGGGTCCGCGCCGTCTTTCTGCTATGTCTCCAACTACGGCGATGCCGACCACTGGACCGCCTCGAACTCCCTCGGCGTCCGCCCGGCTTTCCTGATCAAGTTATCGTAAATCCCGGGGGCCTCGTGCCCCCGACATAAACCATCTACAAAGCAAGGAGGACAACGATGGAGCCTATCACTATACGCTGGGAGACCGGCTACATGACCATCAACCCGGACGCCTTTTTCCCAACAAGTGCAGCCAGGATCCGGAAGCTCCTCCGGGTGGTCGCCCTGGACTTTGAGCATCAGGACGTCATCCGGATGCAGCTGGCCGGGGCCTGCGAGAGCCGAGCCCAGGAGCTCCTGGACGGCCGCAAGAGCCTCGCCAACGAGACAGTAAACCACCACCAAAAAGCGGCGGACCTGGAGCCGCAGATCGAGACGGTCAAGCGCCGGATCACTACCCTCCGGGCCTGCATCAAAGAGCAGCCGAAGAAGGCCCGACAGCTGGGCTACCCTGAGCGGCTGCACGAGGAGCGGGAGCAGCTGAAGAAGCTGACCGCCGAGCGCTCCGGAGCCCTCTCAGCCTTCCGGAAGAAAAAGCGCGAGTTCGAAGCCGCTGGGGCCACGGCTGAAAAATTAAGACAGAACGCGGAGGTGCTAAGACCATGACCAACACAGCGGAAAAACTCACCCTGCCCCTGTTCATGGTCAAGTACAACGGCGACCTCCTGATCTCGACCGGCCGCAGCCGCTTCGAGACCTCCTGGAAAAATAAGACCATGAGCTGGGCGGCTCTCCTGAATAAGCTCTCCCGCTCCATGGAGACCACGGAGACCCACGCCGAGTACATGAAGATGAGCAAGGAGCAGCAGGACAAGATCAAGGACATCGGCGGCTTCGTCGGCGGTCATCTGAGGGATGGCCGCCGCAAGACCGGCTACGTCACGGCCCGCCAGCTGCTCACCCTCGACCTGGACTTCCCTCCGGCCGAGTTCTGGGACAACATCATCGACAACCTGGAGATCGACAACGCCCTGGCGGTCTACTCCACACATAAGCACACCAAGGCGAAGCCCCGCTACCGTCTGATCATGCCCCTCGACAGAGAGGTCACGCCGGACGAGTACGAGGCCATCGCCCGCAAGATCGCCGAGAAGATCGGCATCGACTACTTCGACGACTCCACCTTCCAGCCGACCCGTCTGATGTACTGGCCGAGCCATAGCGTGGACGTCGAGCCCTTCTTCCAATATTACGACGCCCCCTTCCTGGCGGCCGACTCCATCCTGGCCGAGTACCCGGACTGGACCGACACCAGCTACTGGCCAGAGTCCTCGCGCACGGCCGGGATCCGGAAGAAGCAGGCAGACAAACAGGGCGACCCGCTGGCCAAGAAGGGCATCGTGGGCGCCTTCTGCCGCACTTATACGATCACCCAGGCCATCGCCAAGTTCCTGCCGGACGTCTACACTCCGACGGCCAAAGAGGACCGCTACACCTACGCAGCCGGCTCAACTGCTGCCGGCCTCGTGGTCTATGACGGCGACGTCTTCGCCTACTCCAACCACAGCACCGACCCGGCCGGCGGCCAGCTCTGCAACGCCTTCGACCTGGTCCGCATCCACAAGTTCGGGCACCTGGATGACGGCCACGAGGACAAAGCGATCAACCAGCTCCCAAGTGACAAGGCCATGCGAGAATGGGCCAGCGAAGATCCCGGCGTCAGCCTGACGCTCGCGAGCGATACACAAGGGCGAGCGGTGCTCGAATTTGAGGGCGTGCCGATCCCGGACGACGTCGATGACAGCTGGAAGACCAAGCTCGTCCGCACCGAGAACGGCGACGTCAAGCCGCTGATCACCAACGCCGTGCTGATCCTGGAGAACGACCCCGCCCTTCAGGGGATCCGGCACAATGAGCTGAGCGGCGCCATCGAGGTCAAGGGCAAGCTGCCCTGGAGCCGCCCGAGCAAATACTGGCGCGACGCTGACGACGCCCTCCTCTATGGATATGTGGCCGACCAGTACGGCGTCCAGTTCCCGGAGAATCGCTTCACCAAGGCGCTGACCATCGTCACGGACAAGCGCCGCTTCAACCCGCTGCGGGAGTACATCCAAAACCTGCCCGAGTGGGATGGCGTGCCGAGAGTGGACACGCTGTTGGTCGACTATCTGGGCGCCGAGGACTCCGCCTACGTCCGCGCCGTCACCAGGAAGACCCTGATCGGAGCCATCCAGCGCGTGCTGGAGCCTGGCTGCAAGTTCGACACGGTCCTGGTCCTGGATGGCAAGCCCGGCATCGGCAAGAGCACCCTGCTCCGGAAGCTGGGCGGGAAATGGTTTAGTGACTCCCTCAGTCTGGCCGACACCAGGGACAAGACCGCAGCCGAGAAGCTGCAAGGCGTCTGGATCATGGAGATCGGCGAGATGCAGGGCACCAGGAAGGCCGACGTCGACGTCATGAAGGGCTTCATCAGCCGCCAGGTGGACGAGTACCGCGCAGCCTACGGCCGCGTGGTGGAGCGCCACCCGAGGACAGCCATCATCTGCGGCACCACAAACAGCACCACCGGCTTCCTGAGAGACGCCACCGGCAACCGGCGCTTCTGGCCCGTCACCGTCAACGGCGGGGGCTCACTCTCTGTCTGGGATATGACCGAGGAGACCCGCAGCCAGATCTGGGCCGAGGCCATGATCTTCGTGGCGGAGGGCGAGACCTCCTACCTGGACGCAGCTATGGAGAAGGAAGCGGCCAAGGCGCAGCAGGCGGCGCTCATGTACGACGAGCGCGAGGGCCAGGTCATCGACTACCTGGACACCCTGCTCCCGGAGGACTGGTACAACTGGGACCTGAATCAGCGCGTGGACTACTTCCAGCAGCGTGACGTTCTGAGCCCGGACACCAAGGGCACCATGCAGCGCACGAAAGTCAGCGCCATGGAGATCTTCTGCGAGTGCTTCGGACGCCCAAAGAACTACTGGACAAGGAAGGACGGCGACGAGATCGCCGCCATCATGGCAAGGCTGCCAGAGTGGGAAAGACCATCAAACGCCACCATGAGGATCAAGGACTACGGCAAGCAGCGCGTGTTCGTCCGGGCTGCTGGTAACGGTAACGAGGCCCCAGGATCGGGATCGTGACCACCTGGGGCTCGTTACCACCGCCAGCGGCGGCAAATGGTAACGACGCCGCCGTCGTTACCCCACACGTTACCCCACACGTTACCGCCAAAAAGCCAGCAACCGCAAGGGAAAAACGGCAAGCGGTAACGAGGTAACAAGGTTTTTATATAGATTATTAAAAAAATACCCTACACACACGAAAACGGGCACCCGCGAGAGCACATACGCGCATTATAGAACTTTTTCCGGGGGCCTCGTTACCACAGGAGGACACACGCATGGAACGCGAACGAGATATTGAAAAATGGCTGCGGCAGAAAATCGAGCAAATGGGAGGCATCGCGCTGAAGTTCACCAGCCCCGGCAATGATGGCGTGCCTGACCGGATCGCAATACTGCCGGGGGGCCAGGTGTGGTTTATCGAACTGAAGAAGGACGGCGAGGCCCCGACAAAGATCCAGGAATGGCAGATTGAACGACTCCGGAAGCTGGGCTGCAACGTGGCAGTGATCGCAGGCATGAAGGAGGCGCGAGCCTGGATCTGGGAGGTGATCGGCTGATGAAGTACACCCCCCACGACTACCAAACAAGGGCCACCAACTTCATCCTGGAGCACCCGAAGGCCGGGATGCTGCTGGAGATGGGCCTGGGCAAGACCGTCATCACCATGACCGCCATCGACATCCTGATCAACGAGATGTTCGAGGTGGACCGCGTCCTGGTCATCGCGCCGAAGCGAGTGGCCGAGGACACCTGGACACGAGAGCACGCCAAGTGGGGCCACCTTCGCCATCTTCGTGTCAGCAAGGTGCTGGGATCGCCGGAGCAGCGGCGCCGGGCTCTGGCCACGGACGCCGACATCTACGTCATCGGCCGCGACAACGTGGTCTGGCTGGTGGATCTCTACCAGAAGCTGAAGACCGGCTGGCCCTTCGACATGATCGTGATCGACGAGCTCTCCAGCTTCAAGAACCCCCAGGCCAAACGCTTCCGGGCTCTCCGGAAGGTCATGCCGAGGGTGAGCAGGGTCGTCGGTCTGACCGGCACCCCTTCGGCCAACGGTCTCATGGATCTCTGGGCTGAGATCTACCTGCTGGACCGTGGTGAGCGACTGGGCCAGACGCTGGGAGCCTACCGCGAGAAATACTTCCGGCCGGGAGCCCGGAACGGCTACATCGTCTTTAAGTGGGAGCCCCTTCGGGGAGCCAGGGAGAAGATCGAGGCCGCCATCAGCGACATCTGCATCAGCATGAGCGCGGCCGACTACCTGAAGTTGCCGAAGCGGATCGATAACCGGATCCCGGTCAAGCTGAGCCCCCAGGAGATGAAGCAGTACAAGACCCTGGAGGCCGAGCAGCTGCTTCACATCGACGACGAGGACGTGGTCGCCCTGAACGCGGCCGCCGTGATGACCAAGCTCCTACAGATCGCCAACGGCAGCGTCTACTCCCACGAGGGCAACGTCGTCCGGCTGCATGATGCAAAGCTGGAGGCGCTGCTGGAGATCATCGACACCACCGACAGCCCCGTCCTGGTATTTTACAGCTACAAGCACGACCTGGCCGCCATCCAGGCAGCGATCCCCGGGGCCCGGACACTGGACGGCCCGGAGGACATCGCAGAGTGGAACGCCGGCAAGGTCCAGGTGCTCCTGGCGCATCCGGCCAGCGTGGGCTATGGACTCAACCTTCAGGAAGGCGGCCATGTGATCGTGTGGTACGGTCTGACCTGGAGCCTGGAGCTCTACCAGCAGGCCAACGCCCGCCTCTACCGGCAGGGCCAGGAACGGCCGGTTATTATACACCATCTGATCGCGGAGGGCACCGTGGACGAGCAGGTCATGGACGCCCTGGAGGCTAAGGACACGAGCCAGGCCGCACTGATGGCAGCACTGAAAGAAAGGAGAACGCAATGAGCGACCCAAGAAGAAACGAGGAAGGCTATCTCGATCTGACAGCCTACCACGGAACCAAAAGCATCATACAAGAAGAAAATGAGGCCGAGCGCAAGAACAAGGACCTGATCCACACCTTCCGCCTGCTGGCTGACATGGCTGGCTTTGAAATAGTCGGCCGCATCACGATAAAACACAAAAAGACAGGGAGGGTTTTCAGATGATCGGATATTTAAGCGGTCCCATTACGGGCCATAAAGACTACCGGCGTCAGTTTGCGAAGGCTGCCGCTGCGCTGAAAGAGATGGGCTACGTCGTCATCAATCCCGCCGAGCTGGGAGCGGCTCTCCCTCTCGACCAGATGAGCTACGAGGGCATTATGAAGATCGACATGGAGCTCCTGGCCACTGCCGACTACCTGGTGCAGCTTCCAGGCTGGGAGGACTCGAAGGGAGCCAACCGCGAGCTGGGCTTCGCCCTGGGCGCCGACAAGATCATCGTCAGCCTGGAGCAGCTTCTCACGAAGGAGGTGACGCCGTCATGACTTTAGACGAGACCTACGACTTCCTGATGCAGATCCGCCGCAAGGAGATCATCATCAGACGGAAAGAGACCCAGCGGGACGAGCTGAGGGCCTGCCTGCTGCCTGGCGCCATCCGCTATGACCGCGACAGAGTCCAGAGCACTCCGACCGATAAGATGGCCGACGTCATCGCCAGAGTGGACGAGCTGGACCGAGAGATCGAGCAGCTCCGGCGTGAGAAGGCCTCCCTGGTCATCGAGATCAGCGACGCCATCGAGAAGCTGGAGGACGACAACGAGAAGACCGTGCTGACCGAGTTCTACATAGCACGGGCACCGATGACCGAGGTGGCTGACGCCATCAACTACAGCGTCCGCAGGGCGTATCATTTCAGGAAGATGGGCGTCACCCATCTGGGGGAGGTTTTAGGATGATCAAACTGTTAAAAGGCAACTGTCTCGACCTGCTGCGGCAGCTGGAGCCCGGCTGCGCGGATCTCGTTCTGATAGATCCGCCATATTCCAGCGGCGGCCTGTTCGCCGGCGACCGCAAACAGGACACCCGCGTCAAGTACACCGACGCCGACTTCAACGGCGCGGCACGCTTCCCCAGCTTCTCCGGTGACAACATGGACCAGCACAGCTTCATCCAGTTTATGGCCCATGTCAGCATGGAGCTCAGAGAGCTGACCAAGGAGGGCGGCACCATCGCCGCATTCATCGACTGGCGAAACCTTCCGGCCATGACGGACGCGATCCAGATGGCCGGCTGGGTATGGCGTGGGATCATTGTATGGGACAAGGGCATCAGCCGAAACATCCCCGGCCGCTTCCGTAACGACTGCGAGTACATCGTCTGGGGCACCAACGGCCGGAAAGAGGTGGACTGGAAGGCAGCCAAGGGCGCCAAGGCCATGCCGGGCATCTACCACATCAACGGCGTCAACACCAAGCAGAAGCACCACCAGACGGAGAAGCCCGTGGAGCTCCTGAAGGCCTTGATCCAGATCTGTCCAAGGGGGGGGACCGTGGTGGACTGCTTCATGGGATCCGGCAGCACGGGCGTCGCTTGCGTCCAGGAGGGCCGGAGCTTCATCGGCATCGAACTGGGCGACCAATACTTCGACACGGCCACCAAGCGCATCCAGGAGGCCGAGGACGAGCTGCTGAACGATTTTTAGAAAGTCGGCGAACATTGCAAACCAGAATGTGTTATACTGGTAAAGTGGACGAATGAGAGCAGGACCGAGAGGGCCTGCTCTTTTCCGTTTACCGAAACGACGAATAGGAGGCGGCGAGACCATGCCAAAAGCAAGGAACTCGAAAGTGGACGAGGCCCTTGCATTGTATCGGCAGGGCCTTAAACTCATAGAAATCTCCCGGAAGCTGGACATCCCGGAGGGGACTGTCCGCCGATGGAAATGCACCTACAAATGGGACGCCCCCGAAGAAACCGAGCGCTCGCAACCTAAAAAACCGAACGCTCGCAAACGAGGAGGGCAGCCAGGTAACAAGAACGCCACCGGGCCCCCCGGTAACAAGAACGCCGAGAAGTTTGGCTTCCTCTCGAAGTATCTCCCGGAGGAGACGCTGGAGCTGCTGCATCTGACAGCGAACTCCTCTCCTCTGGATCTTCTATGGACTCAGATCCAGCTGGCCTATGCCGCGATCATCCGGGCCCAGAAGATCGCCTACGTGAAAGACGCCGAAGACAAGACCATCGAGAAGATCGAGGACCGCAGCGGCGCCGAGTCCTGGGGTGAGAAGTGGGAAGTCCAGCAGGCCTGGGACAAGCAGGCCAACTTTATGAAGGCCCAGGCACGCGCTCAGAGTGAGCTTCGGGGCCTAATCAAACAATACGACGAGATGCTGCACAAGGACTGGGGGGCAGCGACGGAGGAACAGAAAGCACGCCTGCAGCTGCTGAAGGCGAAGCTGAACGACGGCTCCGATGACGCTGGGAAGGTGGTGATCATCAATGACACGCACGACCCGCATCAGTGACCTGATCATCCCGAAGTTCTGGCCGGCTTTTAACGACCGGGAGCACACGCACAAGATCCTGACCTCCGGGCGAGCCGGCACAAAGTCCTCAGAGGCTGCCATCGAGGTCGTGTATAAGATCGTCAGTGAGGAGGACTGCTCCGCCGTGGTCATCCGGAAGCGCCACAACAAGCTCCGGAAAACGGTCTACAAGGAAATAAAGCGAGCCATCAAGCGCCTGGGGCTGCCGGAGAGCCTGTTCAAGATCACGGTCAGCCCCATGGAAATCACATACAAGCCAAACGGCAACACCATCTACTTCACCGGATCTGACAGCATCGACGACACCAAGGGCATCATCGACGAGAGCAAGCCCATCAAGATCGTGCTGCTGGATGAGGTCAGCGAGTTCTTCACTGACGGCGAAGGCGAGGACGAGCTCCAGAACATCGAGGCGACCTTCATCAGAGGCAACGCCGAGGGCTTCCAGATGCTCTACCTCTACAACCCGCCGAAAAACCCCAACGCCCCCGTGGTGGTCTGGTGCCGGAAGATGGAGAAGCGCCCGGACTGCATCCATGTCCATGTGGACTATCGGGACGTGCCCGAGGCCTGGCTGGGCAAGAAACTGATCGAGTCGGCCGAGATCCTCCGGGAGCTGGACGAGCGCCAGTGGCGCTGGCTCTGGCTGGGGCTTTCCATCGGCGTGGACGAGCTCATCTACTATATGTTCGGCGACGCTGCCATCCAGCGCCCGAGCCGTGACCACTACCGGATCATCGGCGTCGGCGTGGACTATGGCCAGCAGAACGCCACGACCTACCAGGCGGCCGGCCTGAATGAGTACGAGCACAAGCTGGACGGTCTGGCGGAATACTACCACAGCGGCCGGGAGACCGGAACGCAGAAAAGCCCCAGCGAGTATGCCGGGGACTTCGTCAAGTTTTTGAACCTGCTGCATGAGACCTACTCATGCAGCACTTTTTATACCTTCATTGACCCATCGGCTCGCGGTCTGATGGAGGAGATCAAACGAGCCACAAGAGGCACCGGCTACACTGTCCTGATCCGCGACGCTGAGAACGATGTAGCCCTGGGCATCTCCCGGGTGCAGAAGCTCCTGACCTTCAAGATGCTGGCCGTGTCTCCGGATCAGGAGAACGCGGTCCGGGAGTTCGGTCTCTATGAATACGACAAGGACAGCATCGACAAGGGGCGCGAGGTGCCAGTCAAAGTGGACGACCACTGCATGGACGCCATCCGCTACCTGGTCATGGGAATGTGGTCGAAAATAAAGCACTACCTACCCGTAAAGGAAAAAGAGGAGGAGCTGGAAGGAGTCATAAAATGAACATTTTCGAGTATTTCAAGAAGAAGGGCATCGACACCATCGACAGCTCTTTCTACACCAAGATCGCCATCTGGGACAGTTGGTACAGGGCGAACGTCAAGAAGTTCCACCAGTATCGCGTCTATCATGGCGCCGGGCAGTACACACGCTGCCAGCGCAAGAGCCTCAGCATGGGCAAGAAGATCTGCGAGGACATCAGCGATCTGCTGCTCAATGAGAGGGTTCGCATCACCATCCAGGACGACGCCACGGCCAAGTTCGTGAACAAGGTGCTGGAGGCTGCCAACTTTGCGGTCCAGGGCAATGAGTACCAAGAGCGCAAGGCCGCCTGCGGCACCGTGGCCTATGTGCCATATTTGACCAACATGGAAGTGGATGACGATGGCCGTGTCATCAGTGCCGACGTCAAAATGGACTATGTGGTGGCCAAGAACATCTACCCCACAGCCTGGGAGAACTCCAGGATCACGGAGTGCATCTTCGTCTTCCCTAAGACCTACAAGCGCAAGAAGTACGCGCAGTTCCAGCACCACAAGCTGGAGCCATGGAAGGATGAAAACGGCGAGGATCTGGGCTATCAGTACGTCATCGAAAACACCGTCGTGGAGTGCTCCAGCGGCGCTGGCCGTGAACTGACCCCCGACGAGTGGAACAAGATCCCGCACTTCGAGGGACTGGCTGCCAGAGTCGAGACCGGCAGCGACCAGCCTCAGTTCGTCATCGACAAGCTGAACATCGCGAACAATGTGGACGAGGACGACACGAACCCGATGGGCGTGGCGCTTTTCGCCAATAGCCTCGACGTCCTGGCCAAGATCGACCTGGAGTACGACAGCTATGCCAACGAGTTCACTCTGGGCCGCAAGCGTGTCTTCGTCTCTCCGGAGCTGCTGACCGCAGCGGACGGCTCCATGGTATTCGATCCCGAGGACAGCGTCTTCTATAAGCTGCCGGAGGACTACTTCAAGGACACCAAGGAGGCCATCCACGAGAGCAACATGACGCTCAGAGTGCAGGAGCACGAGCAGGCCATCAACAACGACCTGAACCTGCTCTCCTTCAAGTGTGGTTTTGGCACGCAATACTACCGCTTCGAGCGCGGCGCGGTCGCGACCGCCACCCAGGTCATCAGCGAAAACTCCGATATGTATCGGACCATCCAGAAGCATGAGATCATCCTGCACGACGTTCTGGTGGATTTGCTCCGGATCATCATCCGCCTGGGCAAGACGGCCAACGTGCCGGGGCTGATAGAGAACACCGGCATCGTCATCGACTTCGACGACAGCATCATCGAGGACAAGCAGACAGAACGAGCGGAGGACCGCAAGGACGTTTCCATGGGCGTCATGGGTCTGCCTGAGTACCGTGCCAAGTGGTACGGCGAGACGGAGGAGGTCGCAGCCAGCAAGCTGCCTGACCAGTCCGCCGGCGTTCTGATGTAATGGATCAGAGCTACCACGACCTACTGGCTGCCGGCGTCGAGAAGCGCTTCCGGGACCTGGAGATGGCGATCATGGACGACATCATCCGCCGGATCCGGAAGGCCGGCACAATCACCGACTCAGCCGACTGGCAGATCCAGCGCCTGATCATCCTGGGCAACAGCACCCAGGACATCGAGGACCTGATCCGGAAGGCCGTGGACGGAAACGAGGAGGAAGTCCGCCGGCTCTACGCTGAGGTCATCGAGCGGGAATACACCCGCGACCGCAGCCTCTACGAGCAGATCGGCAAGGAGTTCATCCCCTACGAGCAAAACCCCGAGCTCCAGCAGCTGACCGACGCCCTGGTGCGGCAGTCCAGCGAGGAGCTCTACAACATCACCAAGAGCACCGGCTTCATGCTGGACAACGGCCGGGGCGGGAAAGTCTTCACGCCCCTGGCTGATGTCTACAACGGCTACCTGGACGACGCCATCACCGGCATGACCAGCGGCGCCTACGGCTACAACACACTGGTCCGCCGCATGGTCGGCCAGATGACAGCCTCCGGGCTCCGGACCGACCACTCCTTCAGCGATGGCGGCAGCGACTACGGCGTGGACTACGCCAGCGGCTGGCACAATCGTGTGGATGTGGCCGCCCGTCGTGCTCTGCTCACTGGCTTCGGCCAGCTCACCGGTCACGTCACGGATCTGAACGCCCAGCGGCTGGGGACCAACTACTTCGAGGTCACATGGCACGTCGGGGCTCGTCCGGATCACGCTGCATGGCAGGGCAAGGTCTACACTAAGGAGCAGCTGACGACCAAGTGCGGCCTGGGCACCGGCCCCGGCCTTCTCGGCTGGAACTGCCGCCACACTTACTACCCGTTCATCCCGGGCGTGAGTGAGCGGCTCTATACCGACGAATGGCTGGAAGAACAGAACGCCAGGGAGAACACTCCGCGCCGCTTCCGTGGCAAGGAGTACACCACCTACGAGGCCACCCAGAAGCAGAGGCAGATGGAGACGGCCATGAGGGCCCGGCGTGAGCAGGTGCAGCTCCTTCGTGCCGGAGGGGCTGACAAGGAAGACATCACCATCGCCCAGTGCAAGTACCAGGCCCAGCTGGAACAGTACCGCAGCTTCTCGAAGGCGATGGGCCTGGAGGAGCAGACGGAGCGCATCTACACGGGACGCACCCCGGGCAGGATCTCACCGAGCCCGCAGGTCTACGCGCAATGGCAGGCTGAGCAGGCGGCCAAAGCGGCCAACCGTGCGAAAGAACGCGCCGAGAAGCAGCGCAGAGCGGCCCAGGACGCCGCTCAGAAGGGAGCAAGCACATGATCCGGATAAACGTCAAGGACACCGGGATCACCGTCTCAGGGCACGCACAGCGGCTCCCTGGGGCGTCTCCCGGGCACAACATAATTTGCGCCGGCGTCTCGGCGCTGACCCTCACACTGATCGAGGGGCTGCGCGAGGTGGCGGGCATCGAGATCCAGGAGAGCGTCAGCCCGGGTAGCACTGTCATCAGCTGGCCGGATCTGAATGAGATCGGCCGGGCGCTGGTCCGCACTTATGTCCTGGGCCTGGAAGGCATCCGGGACAGCTATGGAGAAATAACGATAATTTGAGCGCCGCGAGGCGCTTTTATTATGAGCAGACGCCGGGCTCTGAGCCGGCGGGAATGTTCACGACACATTACAAAAACGGAGGAATGACCCAATGAAAAAGCATTTTAACCTTCAGCTCTTTGACAACGGCGGCGAGGGCGGCTCTGGCGGAGGCCAGGGTGGAAACGCTGGGAACGGCAACGGCAGCCAGGGAAATGCCGGGAATAATGGAGGCGCCGGAGGCTACAGCTTCCAGCAGGCCGAGGAGATCGCCCAGGCTCGTGCAGAACGCGCCGAGAAGGCCGCTCTCAGCTCCTACTTCAAGCAGCAGGGCATGAGCGAGGAGGAAATCAACCAGGCGATCAAGGACTTCAAAGCCAACCGAGAGAAGCAGCGCCCCAATGTGGACGCCATCACGAAAGAGCGCGATGACGCGCTCGCAGAACTGGCCCAGATGAAGAACAGCCAGACCCTCGCCCAGAAGGGCGTCCGCGCCGAGGACACTGACTACGTCATGTTCAAGATCGCGGCCCTGATGAAAGAGGACAGCAAGCTCGACTTCGAGAAGGCCGCCACCAAGTTCCTGAAAGAAAACCCCCGCTTTACTACCAGCGGCAGCGGGTCCTACCGCGTGAAGACCGGCACGGAAAGTTCCGGGGCGGGCAGCTCTGGAAATCAGAACAGCAACGACTTCATCAACGCTGCCATCCGCAGAAAAGCGGGCCGCAACTAACAAAATTATGGAGGAATAACCACATGAAAAAGTATTTTAATCTTCAGCTTTTTGAGACCGACGCTCAGATCATTGACAGATCCGGCGCCGAGTCTCTGATCCCCGAGGACCGTGCTGCGGAAATCATCCAGGGCGCCATCGCCCAGTCCGCTGTCCTCTCCATGGGCCGCCGTCTGGCCAATATGACCGCAGCCCAGACCCGTCTCCCTGTTCTGGATGCTCTGCCCATCGCCTACTTCGTGAACGGCGACACCGGTCAGAAGAAGACCACCAGACAGGCATGGGACAAGAAGACCATCATCGCCGAGGAGATCGCGGTCATCGTCCCCATCCCCGAGGCAGTTCTGGACGACGCCGACTACGACATCTGGGGCGAGGTCCGTCCTCGTATCCAGGAGGCCTTTGGCCAGGTCATCGACGCCGCCATCCTGTTCGGCACTGACAAGCCTGCAACCTGGCGCGAGGGTCTGGTGCCTTCCGCTACTACTGCCGGCGCAGTGAAGCAGATCTCCGCTGATCTCTACACTGACCTGCTCGGCGAGGGCGGCATCATCTCCAAGGTGGAGGAGTCCGGCTACTTCGTGTCCGGCCATGTGGCCGACATCGGTATGCGTGCTAAGCTGCGCGGCCTGAAGGACGGCAACGAGCGTCCTCTGTTCCTGAACTCCATGCAGCAGGCTGGCAACTATACCCTGGACGGCTCCGCCATCCAGTTCCCTCGCAATGGCGCCTTCGACAAGACCAAGGCCCACATGATCTCCGGCGACTTCTCTCAGCTGGTTTACAGCATCCGCCAGGACATCACCTTCAAGCTGTTCACCGAGGGCGTCGTGCAGAACACTGACGGCACCATCGCCTACAACCTGATGCAGAACGACATGGTGGCCCTTCGTGCTGTCATGCGTCTGGGCTGGGAGATCCCGAACCCTGTCAACGCCATGGCCAAGGAAAAGGCGAAGCGCTTCCCGTTTGCCGTGCTGACCCCTGCCGGCGCCTAATTAAAGGAGGTGCAGCCTGATGTACGTCTCCTATGATTTTTACAAGCAGACCTTCGGGGGCACGATCCCCGAGGCTGACTTCTCCAAAGTCGAGGCCAAAGCGGAGGCGGTCATCGGCTACCTGACCTATATCAACGGGGACATCTTCGCCAAAGAGGACAACCGCGTGAAGCTCGCGGTCTGCGCTGCGGCGGAGGTCGTCCATTATCACAACAACCAGGCCAGCGCAAACGGCAACCAGGCTGCAGGTGTGAAAAGCGAGACCAACGACGGCTACTCCGTGACCTACATCACGGAGGGCCAGGATGGCCAGACCGCTGAGGAACTGCTCCGCAAGAAGATCCTCGAAGCGGTCCGCGTCTACCTGCTGCCGACCGGATGGCTGAGCCGATCCCTGAAGGGAGGCTGCCGCCATGTATGTGCAGACTGCGATAACAGTCTTTAACAAACGCCTGGGCGCTGATCGGCGCGAGGTCTACTTCCCGACCTGCATCCGCAGCGCGTCCTTCCTGGAGAACAAGAGCTCCGGCCACTCTACGGACGGAGCTCACTCCCAAAGCCTCGCCTACAAGCTGAGGATCCCGCTGGGAGCGAAGATCCAGGACGGCCGGAGCTACGTCCCGGCGGATAAGTTCCGCCAGCTGGACGAGGAGGCAGCCGCCAAGGCATGGACGCTCCAGACCGGCGACTATGTGCTGCCTATGGCGACCGAGCTGACGGCTCCGGTCGATCAGAAGCAGATGGAGGCGCTCGGCCATCTGATCTACGTCAAGGAGTACGCGGACAACACCATCAGAGGCTCGGCCGCCGTGAAGCACTGGCGGATCGGAGGTGAATAATGGCGTTTAAGCCCATCACCAACCCCAGGGGCGCCATCATCCAGGGAAAGAACGGCAAGGCCCAGCTGATCTGGAACGCCGGCTGCGCCCCGAGAATGAACGAAGTGCTCAGCAAGAAGCAGGAGATCATAGACAGCGAAGTGCTCCGGCTCTGCGCTCCGATGGTCCCTAAACGGACCGGCGCCCTGGAACGATCCGGCACCCTGGGCACAGTCATCGGCTCCGGCGAGGTGAAGTACATCGCACCATACGCCCGGCGCCAGTATTACAACACCAGCACGACCCGGAGCTATGACTCCAGGCGTGGCGGTATGTGGTTTGAACGAATGAAAACCGCACACAGGACGCAGATCCTGAAGCTGGTCAACAAGTAAAGGAGGCCCGAAATGGTCAAGTCAATCATCGAGGGCGTCGCTGACTTCTTCAAGGACTGCCCTCTCCTCAATGCCGGAGTGTTCCGCGTGGACGCCCTGGGAGACGAGCCGCAGGAGTACACCATCGAGACGGGGATCTTCAACCCGATCATCGAGACATACATCGACGGCAGCTCCGACCGGCGCTACCAGTTCAACTTCGGCAGCCGGGAGTATTACAGCATGGACCGGCTCCAGAACATCGCCAACAGCACCTTCTACGAGGACTTCGCCAACTGGGTCGAAGATCAGGAGGCGGCCGGCAATTTTCCGGAGCTGCCGGAAGGTATGCACCCGGAACAGCTCAGCGTGCTCTCGTCTGGCTATATGTTCGACGAGTCCATGAGGAACGCACGCTATCAAATCCAGTTAGAACTCATCTATCACAAGGAGGCATAAGCACATGAAAAAGTTTGATCTTCAGCTCTTTGACGAGAGTCGTGCTGCCCTGCTCCGCAACGCCATCGCGGACTATGCCGAGATCGACGGCACCTACGAGCTCATGGGCACCGGCTTCACCACTCTGGACGAGAGCCCCAACGCACAGACCGACAGCGAGACCTACATCAACGAGGTCACTGCCACCACTGACATCACCAGCTACGAGACGGAGTTCTCCTATGAGTCCCGTCTGATCCCTTCCCAGAAGGCGATCTACAAGCTCTGGAAGATGGGCCGCGACCATGCGACCGGCACTGACGCCCAGCTGAAGTACGTCCGCGTCGAGCTGTTCAACCCCATCGGCGAGCCCTCTGAGGATACTGCCGAATACACCGCCCGCCAGTTCACCGTGGCCAACGAGGTCAGCGACAACTCCGGCGCTGGTGGTGAGAAGATCAGCGTCTCCGGCGTGCTGCACGCGGTCGGCGATCCCGTTCAGGGCAAGTTTGACACCGTGACCAAGCAGTTCACGGCCGGCAACTTCAGCGGCAAGTACGACGCCTAACAACGCAACAACTGGCTCCGCGCGACTGGCCTAATCAGGCAGTGAGCGACCAGGCACCAGCAGGCCAAACGGTGCAGCCTGCTGGTGCTTTTTTATAGCACCGACCAATGGAGGAAAACAGAATAATGGAATTGATTATTAACAATGTCAAGCTCGAAGGCGATCTTATGGACGCCGACTTCATGGAGAAGTTCGAGACCGCGATGATCAAAATGCGCGACACGGCTCAGCAGAAAAGAGGCGAAAACTTCCCGACTGCTGCGGCCAACTACCGCGCACAGTGCGAGGTGGTCAATGTCTGCTTCGACGAGATCTTCGGCGCCGGCACAGCGGCCAAGCTGTTCGGCGGCAAGATGAACGTCATGGAGCACCTGAAGGCCATCGAGAAGGTGAGCGAGTGGGCTGCGGGAGAACGCAAGACCCTCAACGACTTCACCAACCGCTACACCCAGCGCCAGCAGAACGCCGTCCGTAATATGCAGACCGCGCAGTTCGTCTCTCAGAAGCACGGCAAGGGTAAAAAGCACTGAATTTATTGATCGACGGACTGCCGGAACAGGTCGAGATCGCAGGCCAGCAGGTCCCGATCAGCAGTGACTTCCGCACGGGCATTTTGTTCGAGGAACTACTGCAAGACCCAGGGCTGGACGACCTGGAGAAGCTCCAGACCGCTCTGCACCTGTATTTCCCCGGCGTCGTCTTCGACTATGACGTGCTCGACGAGGCCCTCAGCAGGCTGGTCTGGTTTTACCGCTGCGGCACGGATCCCGCAGAGACGACGGGCGAAAAGTCCGGAGCCGCCGAAGAAGATCCGCCTTTTTCCTACGAGCACGACGCTGACTATATTTACTCCGCGTTTATGCAGGCCTACGGTCTGGATCTGGCGCGGCATCCCCTCCACTGGTGGCAGTTCCGAGCACTCTTTAGATCGCTCCCGGAAGACACTCAGCTGGTCAAGATCATCGGCTACCGCACGATGAAGATCCCGGCCAAGATCTCCAAGGAGCAACGGCAGCACTATGAGCACATGAAGCGCGTCTATGCGCTCCCTCAGTCGGCTGACCGACAGCAGCTCGAAAGTGACCTTAACAAACTACTTATGAACGGCGGAAACCCCGCCGCACTTTTGAATGGTAGCGAGGTACGGTCATGGCATCAGATGGAACCCTAAGATTTGATACAAGCCTGGACTCCGGCGGTCTACAGTCGGGGATGGGCAAGGTCGCGAACATCGCCCAGCAGGCGCTGGGCGTGTTCAGCGGCCAGATGATGACCAGGGCAGTCGATAGCCTGGTCAACCTCGGGAAGACGGCCCTCGATAGCGTGGGCGCTCTCGAACAGAACGTGGGCGGCGTCGAGACGCTGTTCGGCAACACAGCCGACGCAGTCATCGCCGCAGCAGACAGAGCCTACCAGACGGCGGGAATGTCTGCCAACGATTACATGAGCACGGTCACGAGTTTCTCGGCGTCCCTGCTCCAGTCCCTCAGCGGAAATACTGAGGAAGCCGCCAAGGTGGCGGACATGGCCATCATCGACATGGCCGACAATGCGAACAAGATGGGCACCTCCATGGACCGCATCCAGGACGCCTATCAGGGCTTCGCAAAGCAGAACTACACCATGCTGGACAATCTGAAGCTGGGCTACGGCGGCACGAAGACCGAGATGGAGCGACTGCTGGCCGACGCTCAGGAGCTGACGGGCGTCAAGTATGACATCAACAACCTGAACGACGTATACCAGGCGATCCATGTCATCCAGGAGGAGATGGGGATCACCGGCACGACAGCGAAAGAGGCATCGGAGACCCTGGAGGGCTCTCTGGCTTCCGCCAAGGCCGCCTGGGATAACTTTATGAATGGGTCGAGCGACGCCGACCAGCTGGCCGACGCCTTCGCCACAGCCGCCGACAACGTCGTCAGAGTTTTGGGCGAACTCATCCCGCGCTTCGCTGAGACGCTGCCGGCTCTGGCTGGTGCCATCGTGAAGCAGATCCCGGATCTGGTCTCTGCCATCGTGCCTGCCGTGCTTTCTGCCGGCAAGAGTATCATGGAGCAGCTCCGTGACGTCGTGCAGAACTTTGACTTTGTGGCTGCTGCCGAGACAATCGTCGAAGGCATCACGGACTTCATCAGCAGCGACGGCCTGGGCTCTTTCCTGGGCTGCCTGGTGGATATTTTCACCGGTATCGTCAACGGCATCAGCTCCATGCTGCCGACATTACTGCCGGCCCTCGTCGAGCTGATCGCCTACACCGTGACCACACTGATCGACCAGCTGCCGGCGATCCTGGACTGCGCTCTCCAGCTGATCATGGGCCTGGCGGACGGCATCCTTGCAGCGCTTCCCGTGCTGATCGACGCCCTGCCGGAGATCATCAGCGCCATCGTGCAGTTCCTGATCTCGGCCGTCCCGCAGATCATTGACGCCGGCATCGAGCTCCTGATGGCACTGGTGGACGCCCTGCCCGTCATCATCGACGCGCTGGTAGACGCCCTTCCGCAGATCATCGAGTCCGTCGTGACGACTCTGGCGGCATCCGCGCCCGATATTCTGGCGGCTGGCATCGAGCTCCTGATGGCTCTGATCGAGGCCATCCCGACTATCGTCATCGAGCTGGTCGCAGCTCTGCCCGACATCATCACGGCAATCATTGACGGCCTCATCGCGGCCGGTCCGCAGGTCCTGGAGAGCGCCAAAGAGCTCTGGGGCCAGATCAAGGAGGCCGTGCCGGATATTATCGCCAAGATCGGCGAGGCCGTGCCAGAGATCATCAACGGCATCGTGACCGGACTGGCCAACGGAGCCTCCCAGGTATGGGACGCAGCGTGTGAGCTGGGCAGCAACATCCTCAACGGCATCAAGGACTTCCCCGGCATCAACAGTCCGAGCACGGTCATGGCCGAACAGGGTGGCTACATTGTAGACGGTCTGATCAATGGCCTGGCAACTCTGCCCGATCAGGTGGCTCAGGTATTTTCTGAGATCCTGGCGGACCTTCAGGAGTGGGGCGCCGACATGGCGACCAAGGCTCAAAAGGCCATCACCGACATGGGCACCAAGATCTCCAACGTCCTGAGACAGCTGCCGGGACAGGTGTGGACGCACCTGGTCAACGTAGTGACCAAGGTCGTGCAGTGGGGCCAGCAGATGCTCAGCAACGCCTCCACGGCCATGAGCAATATGCTCAGCAAGGTCAACAGCATCATCCAGGAGCTCCCTGGCAAGGTCTGGACGCACCTGGTCAACACCGTCAACAAAGTGGTGGCCTGGGGCCAGCAGATGGTCTCCAACGCCTCGACAGCTGCGAGCAATATGCTCAGCAAGGTCGCAGGAACGCTCCAGCAGCTTCCTGGCAGGGTCTGGGAGTATCTGAGCCAGGCGGCCCAGAAGGTCGTCTCCTGGGGCTCTGATCTGGCCCAGAAGGGCGCCGCCGCAGCGTCTCAGCTGTTCAACTCCATCGTCAACGGCCTGGCAAGTCTGCCGAGCAAGATGGCGGAGATCGGCAGCAATATCATCAGCGGCATCTGGAACGGCATCAGCTCCGGCTGGAGCTGGCTGACGAATAAGGTCAGCAGCCTGGCCAGCAGCCTGCTGGACGCAGCGAAGGACGCCCTCGGCATTAACTCTCCGTCTAAAGAGTTCGCGGACGAGGTCGGCCGCTGGATCATGCCGGGCGTGGGCAAGGGACTGGACAAGTCTATGCCTGCGACACTGAAGGACATGGAAGCCAAGGCCAGCGAGCTCGTCAGCGCCATGCGGGCCGAGATGTCGGCGACCGCCGGCAAGCTTTCCGTCGGAGCCTCGCACGCAGCGGGGCTGAGGATGGCAGGCGCCGGCACCACCGTCTACTATGACAATCGCATGGAGCAGAGCAACACCTACAACGTGCCCGTGGCTACACCTTCCGAAGTGGCCAAGACACAGCGGGAGGCTCTGCGGAACATGGTCGGAGGTGTGAAATGACAGTAAATACATTAACCATAGAGCTGACCTGTAACGGCAAGACCCTCAAAATGGGGCCGGGCGAGGACATCGACATCACTGCCGTGTCCGGCCTGGAGTCCTCCGAGGTCGAGATCAGCACATCAGACAACGCCCTGGTGGACGGGGCGTCCGTAGATGGCAAGAAGATCAAGCCAAGGCCCATCCACATCGAGGCCAGCTTTAGAAGCAACAAAAACAACCCGGAAAACCGGGCGAAAGTGATCAAGTTTTTCAATCCGAAGTACACCGGCAAGGCGCTCATCACCAACATGGGCGTCAGCCGCAACATCGAGTACGAGCTGGAGGGCTGGACCTTCGCGGCCATGAAAAACCTGGACAACAAGCTGAAGATCCTGGTGGATCTGATCTGTCCGGACCCGTATATGCTCAACGTGGACAACTTCGGCAAGAACATGGCGAACATCTCGCCGCTGTTCGCTTTCCCCTGGAGGATGCTCAGTAAAAGGATGGAGACGGGCAAGCTGGACTACAAGGCCGAAGCCCGTGGCCTCCTCCTGGGCGGCAGCACGATGGGCTATAGAACGCTGCACAAAGAGGTGGTGCTGAGCAATGACGGCGACGTTCCGACAGGCGTCCAGATCCAGTTCATCGCTACCAGGGGCGCCGTGGTCAACCCTAAGATCACAAACACCGGCACGGGCCAGTTCATGCGCGTGAATGTCACGATGCAGACCGGCGACGTGCTTCTCATCGACACCAACGACCGGCACCAGGTCATCACTCTGAACGGCGTCAACTATTACCAGCACATCGACCGCCGGAGTGAGCCCTTCAAGCTGGAAGTGGGCGACAACTATCTGGAGTACGACGCAGATGAGAACTACACCAACCTGGACGTCAATCTGTTCTACACTCCGAAGTATTTGGGGGTGTAGCGCATGAATTTGATCATCCTCGACCAGAACTTCGACACGCTGGGCGTCGTCAGCGTGTTCAATACACTCATCTGGGACCGCCGGTATTATGCCTCGGGCCTTTTTGAATTGCATACTCCCGCCGAGTTTTTCGAGCTGATGAACATCGGCCGCTATCTCTACCGGAACGACCGGAAGGACCTGGGCGTGATCCGAGAGGTCAACCTCGCCAGAGACGCCAAAGGCGCCCGGACAGCCTACTGCAAGGGCTACTTCTGCGAGGAGCTGCTGAACGACCGTGTGATCCATCCCCAGGTCAGTCTCTCCGGGACGCCGGAGAGCATCGGTCGGAAACTGGTGGACCGCTGCGTGATCAACCCGGCCGACACCAACCGCAGGATCCCACAGATACAGCTGGGGGCTCTGACAGGCGTCGGCACGAGCGTCACGGTCACGGCCACCGGCGACAAGCTGGGCGACAAGCTCTACGAGATCGAGAAGACCCAGGAGCTCAGCCATCGCCTGGTCTACGACTACCTGACCAACACCCTCAGTTTCGAAGTGTGGAAAGGCAAGGACAGAACGGATGACCAGACCGAGAACAGCTGGGCGATCTTCTCCGACAGCTTCTACAACGTAAAAAATGCCGTGTATGACCGGGACGAGTCCGACTGCAAGAACTACGCCTACGTCGCCGGCGAGGGCGAAGGCTCCGCCCGCGTCATTGTGGAGGTGGATCTCCGCCAGAGTGCGGACGAGGAACGCCGGGAGCTCTGGGTGGATGCTCGGGATCTCCAGAGCACCTACCAGGACGAGGACGGCAACGAGCAGACCTACACGGCCGCACAGTACCAGGCGCTGCTCTACCAGCGCGGTCTGGAAAAGCTGGCAGAGTACGAGAAAATCGAGACGGTCAACAGCGACGTGGATCCCAGCGCCAACCTGACCTACGGCGTGGACTTCGACCTGGGCGACCTCTGCACCTACCGCTACGCCGACGTCGGCATCGAGACCACCAAGCGGATCACTGAGATCCAGGAGGTCTACGAGGGCAGCAAGCAGACCCTCTCCGTTGTCTTCGGCAATGACCAGATGACCAGTATCACGAAAATCATCCAAAGGGAGGTATTTTAACATGGCCATGAGATACGGCTATTTTGACTCGGAGATCACCGGCGTGGACTCTGAGGGTATGCCTATTTTTGACAGAGCAGAGACGTCGGAACTGTTCCGCCTGCTCTTTTCCAAACTGTTGACCAATGGCGTGCTGGCCAAGCCTGCCGACTGCTTCAAAGTTCTGGCAGGCGACACGGGCCTCACTGTTAAGGTCCAGCCCGGTTTCGGCCTGATTAACGGCGCCTTCGCCTATGATCCCGCCGTCGCCACCTTCGAGCTGGCCGCAGCTCCTACGAGCTACAGCCGCATCGACCGCATCGTGCTGCGCTGCAACTACCTGGAGCGCCTCTGCGAGATCATCGTGAAGACCGGCGTGGCAGCAGCAACGCCGCAGGCTCCGGAACTCATCCAGCCCGTCAGCGGCGACTACTACGAGCTGGGCCTGGCTCTGGTAACGGTCAGCACCAACCAGACCGTCATCACCCAGAGCTCCATCAGCGACACGCGCCCCAACAGCGCGGTCTGCGGCTACATCACCCAGTTCATTGACAGCATTGACACTGAGACCTTCTACGACCAGTTCAATGCCTTCTATGCTGAGTTTGTGGCCAAGTCCAACGCCAGCTACTCCCAGTTCGAGCAGATGGCCAGGGCAGCCTATGACGGCTTCACGGCTGCCATCGACGAATACATCGAAGCGCTGGAGACCAAGGGCAACACAGACCTGACCGCCATCACGGAGGCCATGAAAGAGTTCCAGCGCACCAGCCAGAACGCTTTCAACGAGTGGTTTGCCACCGTGCAGGGCCTTCTGGATGAGGACGTCGCCGGCAGGCTCATCAACAAGACGAGCGATCTGGACGAGCGCCTGACCGCGCTGGAGTACATGATCATCCACAACGATCTGTTCACTCACATCGTTGACGATGACGGCAACCCGATCCTGGACGACGATGGCAACGCGATCATCGGCGACTGGAAATATAAAACCGCATAAGGAGGAACATTATGCAGATTGACGTAACAAACGGCAAACGCTTCACAGAGTACGACGAGCTGGCTGCCGTGGCCAGCGGGGAGGACGTTCTCCTAGTACGACTCGCAGACGGCACAGGCGTCAAGAGGATCCCCCTCAAAGCCATCAAGGCCTTCATCAACGGAGACCTGACCACGCTGGAGACTGAGGACAAGACCAGCCTGATCGCCGCCATCAACGAAGTCTTCGGCCTGGCAGGCACCAACGCCGACGACATCAAAGCCCTGAAGGAGCTGACCGCAATGCTCGGCCAGACCGGTGCATCCAGAGCCAACTCCTTCATCTACGAGCACAGCCTCGGCACCAGCTTCACCGCCGAGCAGTCCGCCGACATCCGTGCCGGCAAGTTCGATCTGGTCCGCACCGGCGGCTACTGGACCATCAACGGCCGCAAATACTGGGCCGCCCATGCTGACTACCGTCTGCACTGCGGCGACACAGAACTGACTACCCATCATATGCTGGTCATTCCTGACAGGTCCTTCTATAACGGCGTTATGAATGACACTAATGACACGACCGGCTCCTACTACGGCAGCAAGATGAAGACCTCCGGCCTGGCTGATGCTCTGGCCACTGTCAAGGCTGACTTCGGCGCAGACCACATCCTGACTCACAGGATCCTCCTGCCCAACGCTGTCAGCAACGGCATCAGCTCCGGCTGGGCATGGTACGACAGCCAGATCGACCTGATGAACGAGCACATGGTCTATGGCTCCTACGCATGGGGCGGCGGAGCGCAGAACGGCCACGACACCGGCATCGACAAGAGCCAGCTGGCTCTGTTCCAGGCACGCCCGGATCTGATCACGAACAGAGAAAACTGGTGGCTGAGAGACGTCCTGTCCGCGCCGAATTTCTGCTTTGTCTACGGCAACGGCTCTGCCTACTACTGGGGCGCCTCGCTCTCCTTCGGCGTCCGCCCGGCTTTCCTGATCTATTGATCAAAAATCCCGGCCCCTTGTGGGCCGGGTAAATCTAATCAAGGAGATAAGATAGCGTGTCAGACATCCCTAAAAGTAAACGGGCCCATTCTAATCTGGAAGCGCACCACCAGGCTCTCGCAGTCCGTCGGATGATCTCCGTGGAGCTGCTCAGCAGCTTCGCCTACAGCGAGAAGAAGCTGGAGGCGGCCGTTAAGAAGCAGACCGCGCACATCCAGGACCCGGAGCACAAGAAGGACGTCGCCGAGGCCATCCGCAGCCTGGAGAACGACTACGCCTGCTGGTTTATCAAAAGGCACCGCGACCGCGTGGACGATCTCGCCTGCGCCATCGCTCAGCACATCAGGGCGGCCAATACCATCTGGCCCTCCTACCGTGTCGAGTACCTGGACAGACGCGACGAGCTCAACCAGGCGCTGAAGTGTTGCAACCAGCTCCAGGACGAGCTCCAGTACATCGCCGAGGCGCTGCCGGCTGACAAAAACCGGTATATGAACATCGTGCTCGAAGTCGAGAAGCTGTTCAACATGGTGAAGAAGCTCCGGCAGTCCGACAACCGCTTCCTGAAGCACCTGAAAGATTAACACCCTATAGGGTGGCCTCTGTTTGTACCGTCCAGTCCGCGACGAATTTCTGCAATGTCAACAACAACGGCAATGCCAACAACTGGAACGCCTCGAACTCCATCGGCGTCCGCCCGGATTTCACAACCGCACTACATTCTACGGGCAAGCTCCCGCGTGCGGCTATGGGAAAGGAGAGGCCATCCGTCCAGCGGGATCAGCTGGTAAATGCTAACCAGGACGCTCCCGGTTACGACCGATGGGGCTATCGCGTGGTTTTTATGAATGTATTCTATGATGCAAATTTAATTTATGACGCCGGCACCAAGGCCATGAAAAGCAGCAAGTTCAAGCGCAGCACCCAGCTGTTCGAGATGACGCAGCTGCTGACCACGGCCCACATCCGGCGCGACTTTATGGACGGGGCATACCGCCCAGACCCCGGGAACAAGTTCCCGATCAACGAGCGCGGGCATCAGCGCTTTATCACCAGCAACACCATGGTGGACAAGACCGTCAACCACCTCTTTTGTGACGAGGTCCTGACGCCGGCGATCAGCAAGTACCTGATCTACGACAACGGCGCCTCGCAGAAAGACAAGGGCGTGGCCTTCCACCGCCGGCGGTTCGAGGCTCACCTGCACCAGTATTACATGGAGCACGGATCCAACGAGGGCTACATCCTGCTGGTGGACTATTCTGGCTATTATGCCAACATCCCGCACGACAAGTGCATCGAGGTCCTCGACTACTTTCTGGAGCGCGAGGTCGAAGATCCGGAGACGCTGCTGATCTCTGAGATGCTGACGCGCCTGATCTTCAAGACCTTCGAGCAGGACGTCTCCCGCTTCTCCGACGAGGAGATCGCGGCCATGATGGCCGGCAAGGTCAACCCGATGCTCAACTGCGGCGTGGATCCGGAGCTGCTGACCGGCGAGAAGATGCTCAGGAAGGGCGTGGACATAGGCTCGCAGCCTTCCCAGAACATCGGCATCATCTACCCCTACCGGGTGGACAACTACGCCAAGATCGTCCGGAGCATCCGCCACTATGGCCGCTACACCGACGACTTCTACGTCATCGCAGACTCCAAGGAGTTCCTGCTGAATGTGCTGGAAGGCTTCAGGAAGGAGGCTGCAGCGTATGGCCTGATCATCAACGAAAAGAAGACCCGGATCGTGAAGCTCTCCTCTCAGTTCAGACACCTGCAGGTGTGCTACTCACTGACGGAGTCCGGCCGCCTGATCCGGAAGATCCACCCGAAGAACATCACCCGGGAACGCCGGAAGCTGAAGGCGTACAAGCGCCTGCTGGACGCCGGTCGGATCGACTACCCAACCGTCGAGAACTCGTTCAAGTCCTGGCTGGGCAGTCACTACAAAATTATGTCACACGACCAAATCTACAACATGAGCAGCCTCTACTATGAGCTGTTCGGAAGGAGACCAAAATGGAAAAAAGGACATGGAAGATTACACTGGCTGATGGCACATCCCTCGACGGCCTCAACCTCAACGGGAACAACTTCATCAGCTCCACCGCTGTCACCGAGGACACCTTCGCCGGCAAACTCTCCAGCGTGACCATCGAGGGGCCCGACGGCACCGAGATCCACGAGGACATGAAGCTGGTCCAGATCAGCAAGGTCGGCAAGAGCTACTGGTTTATCCTGGCCGAGAAGACGGCTGAGGAAAAGCAGAAGGAACTCGCCGCAGCTGCTCTGGCCACCAACGCCAACAGCATCACCGACCTTCAGCTCGCTCTGGCTGAGGTCTATGAAATGATTATCGGAGGTAAATAACTATGGCTAAAGTTTACGCAGCCCTCATCAAGAAGGGGCTCAAAACCATCGACGACGTGCCCGAAAATCTGCGCGACGAAGTCCGCGCGCTCCTGGAGGAGTAAGATGATCCGGCGCTTCAGATCCTGGCTCAGAAAGGAGGTGAACAACATGGCAGTCATCTACGTCGCCCTGATCGTCAAGGGCAAGCGTACCTACGACAGCGTCCCTGACCTGATCAAGCCCCAGGTCAAGGAGATGCTGATCGACCTGGAACTGGCAGAACTCGTCACTGAGTAAAGCCCACAATGCCCCCACGGAGATATTCGTGGGGCATAATTCTAAGCAAATAAAAAGAAGGAAGGTACACAACATGAAAACTGGAATTTGCACAGCAGTGGGAGTCGTGGGCGGCTTCATCGCCAGCCTTTTCGGAGGCTGGGACGCAGCTCTGACCACGCTCCTGATCTTCATGGGCGTGGACTACGCCACCGGCCTCATCGTTGCCGGCGTGTTTCACAGATCCCAGAAGTCCACAGACGGCGCCCTGGAGAGTCGCGCCGGATGGAAGGGTCTCTGCCGTAAGGGCACGACTCTCCTGGTGGTGCTGGTAGCCTGCCGCCTCGATCTGGTCACGGGCTCCACATTCATCAGAGACACGACGATCATCGCCTTCATCGCCAATGAGACGATCAGCATTATCGAAAACGCCGGACTGATGGGCGTGCCTATCCCTGCCGTTGTGGTGAAGGCCATCGACATCCTGAAACAGAAGGCAGAGGGCGACGCTAACACCAGCCCAGGCAAGGAGTAAGCCGTGAAGGCGACAGGGTCCTCCACCGAGAGGACCATCTGGAACTACTTCTGCTGCAAAGGTTTCAGCCCGGCCGGTGTGGCCGGGCTGATGGGCAACCTCTACGCCGAGAGCGGGCTCAATCCGATAAACCTCCAGAACACCTACGAGAAGCGCCTGGGCCTCACGGACGCCGAGTACACGGCCGCCGTGGACTCCGGGAGCTACTCCAACTTCGTTCGAGACAGCGCTGGCTACGGCCTCGCGCAGTGGACATACTGGAGCCGCAAGGAGGCCATGCTCAACTACGCCCGGAAGACCGGCGCGTCCATCGGCGACCTAATGATGCAGCTCGACTTCATGTTCCAGGAGCTGAAGGGCTACGTGGCCGTCTTCCAGGTGCTCCGGACAGCCCGGACCGTGAAGGAGGCGTCCGACATTGTGCTGACCAAGTACGAGCGCCCGGCCGACATGAGCAACGCCGTCAAGGTAAAACGGGCCGGCTTCGGCCAGGCATACTATGACGCCTACGCAAACACTACAGCAACCCCAGAGAAGGAGGAGATTACCATGAGCAACAGCCCTCTGGTAACGTACACCAACATCACCAAGAACAAGACCAGCCCCCGCAACCACGCCATCGACACCATCACGATCCACTGCATCGTGGGCCAGTGGACGGCGAAGCAGGGCTGCGACTACTTCGCCACTACCGACCGCGAATGCTCCGCCAACTATGTCGTCGGCAAGGATGGCTCCATCGGTCTGTCCGTCGATGAGGCAGATCGCTCCTGGTGCACTTCCAGCCGTGAGAACGACAACCGCGCCATCACCATCGAAGTCGCCAGCGACACCGAGCACCCCTACGCTGTCACCGACGCAGCCTACGCCGCACTGATCAAGCTGGTGGCCGACATCTGCAAGCGCAACGGCATCAAGAAGCTGGTCTGGTCCACCAACAAGACCGACCGCGTCAACCACGCCAACGGCTGCAACATGACCGTGCACCGCGACTACGCCAACAAGGCCTGCCCGGGCCAGTACCTCTACGACCGCCACGGCGCCATCGCTGCGGCCGTCAATGAGATCCTGGGCCCCGGCACTACCCAGGCACCGGAAGCGGCTCCGGAGCCCGTCCAGGGCTTCCCTGCGACGCCCTTCACTGTCCGCGTCATCATTCCGGATCTGAACTACCGCAAGGGCCCTGGCATGAGCTACGCGGTCAGAGGCCAGACCGGCAAGGGCGTCTTCACCATCACCGAGGTGCAAGACGGCTGGGGCAAGCTGAAAAGCGGCGCCGGCTGGATCTACCTCGAAAACCCTGACTACTGCACCATCCAGGGCGTCGCAGCGAAGCCGGCCGAGCCGGATCCTGCCGACGTGCTGGCGCAGGAGATCGCCGGCAAGGTGAAGGCCTCCGGCCTGGATCCTGCTGACGTTCTGAACAGGGTCGAGAAGATCCTGGGCGTGGCATGATGGCGCTGCCAGCAAATACATGATAAAGCAAAAGAACCCCGGCACCCGCCGGGGTTCTTTTGCTTTATACGGCAATTCTGAGGACGACATAGTCCCGCAGCACGATGATTTTCGGGGTTCGAGTACCGTCGCGCGGGCTCCACCAGAAAAAAGGTCTTTGTCATTTTTGACAAAGACCTTTTTCAGTGAAATTCGCCTTACGGCGAGTGAAATAATAACCTGCGGTTATTGTGAAATTGCTTCGCAGTGAAATGCACTGTGCGTGTTAAGGGCGAGTTTAATAACAACTGCAAGTTGTTTTCACATTGTGATTAGGACTCCAAATCGACCATATTATTCCGATTTCAAAAGGCGGAAAAACGGTTGCTTCTAATTTGCAGGTGCTGTGTTCAAAATGTAATGGCAGAAAGGAGAATAGAAGAACGACATAAAGAAAGAACACAAATCGTGAGCAATTAGTTTAAAACGATTTGTGTTCTTTTTGCTTTTAAATTAAAATATAAGCTTTTTTAGTTCTCCTCAACCATCGCTCTCAAAAGTTCAATTTCGGCTTTGTAGCCGGGGAGTTCGTTTGGAGTTTCGAGATAAAAGGGGAGGCGGCGCAGGACAGGGTGGTTGATGATGCGGCGGAACGCTTCCGTGCCAATCTTGCCCTCGCCAATCTTTGCGTGGCGGTCTTTGTGAGAGGAAAGCCCGAAGATGCTGTCGTTCATGTGCACCGCTTTCAGGCGGTTAAGCCCAATCACGCGGTCAAACTCTGCCAACACACCGTCGAGGTCGTTTACAATGTCATACCCGGCATCGAACACGTGGCAGGTATCGAGGCACACGCCCATGAAGTCGGAGAGCGTTACGCGGTCCAGAATTTCACGGAGTTCCTCAAAATGAGAGCCGACTTCCGTGCCCTTGCCTGCCATGGTCTCGAGTAAAACCGTGGTGGTCTGTTCGGGAGATAAAATGGCGTTCAGCGTTTCGCTGATCTGTGTGACGCCGGTCTCAATGCCTTGTCCAACGTGGCTGCCGGGGTGGAAGTTATAGAGATTGTGCGGTGTGGCTTCCAGACGCTTCAAATCATCCTGCATCGTTTCGCGGGCGAATGTGCGGGTGTCTTCACTTGCGGAGCAGGGATTGATTGTATACGGTGCGTGGGCGAGCAGCACGGCAAAGTGATTTTCCGCCGCCAACTCGTTTAACTTCTGTGCGTCGTTCAGATCAAGCGGCTTTGCGCGGCTGCCGCGCGGGTTTCGCGTGAAGAACTGGAACGTATCCGCGCCGATGGAAAGTGCCGTTTTGCCCATGGCGTAGTAGCCCTTAGAGGCAGAAAGATGACAACCGATGTGCAGCATGGCTTATTCCTCGGAATTCCAGTTTTTGTAGATCTCTTTTGTGGAACGCACCATTTCCTGCGCAAATTCGGAAACATATTTGCGGTTATAGAACGCCTTTGTGCGGTCGTTTGGCATCATTTCGAGCAGCTCTTCTTCAGAAAGCTCACGATACCGGTTCTCAAACACGATGGAGCTCTTTGCAAAACGAGTTGTCTGCTTTCTTTCTTTTTGCTGCTGGGTGGGATAGCCGAAGACCAGCATGCAAAGCGGCGCGACCTGCGGGGGCAGGTTTAAAAGCTCTTTGTGAATCTCGAAGTTCTCCACAATATCGCCGATATAGCAGGAACCGATGCCGAGGCTTTCCGCGGCGATGCAGGCTGTGTGTGCGGCGATGACGGCATCTTCCGTTGCAAGTACCATGTTGCTGAGCTCCGGCGCGGGAATGTCTTCGCAGCCCGCCATTTTGAACTTTCTGTACCAACGGTGGTAATCTGCACAGAAAATGAGCACCATTTTCGCCTGTGCAATGAACGGCTGATGATCACAGGTTTCGGCAAGCTTATCCTTAATGGACTGATCTGTCACGTCAATGATGGAGTACGGCATGCAGTTGCCGCCGGTCGGTGCGCGCATGGCAGCGGCGAGGATAATATCTTTGATTTCGGGTGAGATCTCCTTATCCTCAAAAACACGGACGGACTTGCGGTTCATCAAAACCTGAATCGTTTCATTCATTTTTAAGACCCCTTCCAAATTGTTGTAATCAAGCTGCTAACAGTATAGCACAATAAAGCGTCCGTGTAAAGGAAAATATTGAACCGAAGTGCACGGGAAACCGGCACTATGGGTTGACAAATTTAACAGCGGGGTTATAATAATATCAAAGAGGTGTATGAGGAGTGCGGCTATGGAATTGCATGAACTGATGAGAAAGTTACATAAGCTGGAGCTTGTGCAGCAGCTTGCACATCGGCGTGGGGCGCAGGAGCATGGCCTGTATTTCGGCCAGATGCCTGTACTGGATTTCATTGCGGCAAATCCCGGGTGCACACAGGTGCAGGTGGCAGACCATCTGCGCGTCAGCCCGGCCTCCATTGCACTCTCTACAAAGCGCTTGCAGAAGGCGGGGTATCTCACAAAAGAAGTGGATGCAGAAAACCTGCGCTGCAAGCGGCTTTATATCTCTGAAGAAGGGCAAAGGGTCTGTGCCATGTGCCGCGAGCGGTTAGACCAGATCGACGCGGTGGCGTTTCAGGGCTTTTCGGAAGAGGAGCTTGAAGCGTTTTCCTCTTTTTTGGACCGCGTGACGCTTAACATGACGGGCGAGACCGAAAATGTTGTGAGCGGCGAATTGTTCGGCCATTTGTGCCGGGAGCTCGATGCCATTGAAAAAGAGGCGAAGAAAAGCTGATTTTCTGGTAAAGTTGTGTTTTTTACCATCTGATTTGCAAAAAATATCAAATACATTCCTGCGCTCTTTCATTATAATAAGGGCGTAAACACAGAGGCGATACCACAATGCCGGTCAATCGGGCAAAATTTCACTTCGATAATACATACGCCGGTATGGATATGCTGTACGGGCCATATGTTCTGTATCAGATTGGGGACTTAAGCTGCGAAGCAGGTTACCAGACCTTTGAGCACGAGCAGGCGGTTTATGAGATTACATACGTGCTTTCCGGCACCGGTGCATTTTATGTAGATGATACGGTGTACACCATGCAGAAGGGTGACCTGCTCCTTGTGCGCAAGGGACAGATGCACAACATCATCTCGGCGGAGATCGAACCGCTGCGTTTCTTTTATCTCGGCTTTGATTTTGTGGAGCCGATCGTAAATGAGAAGATTGCACAGCTTAAGAGTTTTTTCGATACGAACGAGCAGGTGCAGTTTCATAACGCGGTCAGCTTACAGGACACGTTCATGCGCGTGCTTTCCGAATTCATTTCGGACGACGTACTCTCGAACCTTTTGATTGAAGCGTACATGCAGGAAATCATCTGCGGCGTATACCGCATTTTCAGCCGAAAATTCTACAAAAACTACTTACTGAGCGGCAGCAATAATTCCGATGAAAAGCTCGTCTACGATGTCATCAATTACATTGATGTGCACCTTGAGTCCATGGAAAATCTCAGCGCGCTCAGTGCGGAGTTTGGGTACAGCTATACCCATATTGCGCAGAAGTTCTCTGCGTTTACGGGCGAAAGCCTGAAATCCTATCACACAAAGCGGCGCTTTGAAAAATCAAACGAGTATCTTCGCCAGGGGTATTCCGTTACAAAAGTCGCTGAGTTGATGGGCTTCAAATCGATCCATGCGTTCAGCCGCGCCTACAAAAAATATGTGGGCATGGCGCCGCGTGAATATAAAAAATGGGCCGAGGAGGATAAAAAGAACCTTCCGCAGCCCGCAGAAAATTCTTAAAGGAGTTGTATTCCAATGAAAGTTGCCGTTATTGGTTGCGGTACGATCGCAAATGCAGCACACATCCCGTCTTACATGAACAACCCGGAGGCAGAAATCAAGTATTTCTGCGACATCATCCCGGAGCGCGCACAGGCTGCCGTTGAAAAGTACGGCTGCGGCACCGCTGTTGTGGATTATCACGATGTCCTGGCAGACCCGGAAGTTGAAGCTGTTTCCGTCTGCACCCCGAACAATGTTCACCCGACCATTTCCATTGACGCATTGCGCGCAGGCAAGAATGTTCTGTGCGAGAAGCCGGCTGCAAGAACTTACAAAGAAGCCCTTGAGATGCAGAAGGTTCAGCACGAGACCGGCAAGGTGCTCAATATCGGCGTTGTTAACCGCTTCAATGACAGCGTTAACCTCATCAAAAAGTATATCGACGACGGCAAGCTCGGCGAGATCTACCATGTACATGCCAGCTTCCGTGCACACCGTTCCATTCCGGGCCTCGGCGGCGCGTTCACCACAAAGGCGATTGCAGGTGGCGGTGCTCTGATTGACTGGGGTGTACATTACCTTGATATCGTTATGTACTGCTGCGGCGACCCGAAGGTTAAGACCGTTACGGGTGAAGCCTTCTGCGAGCTTGGCAAGGACATGAAGGGCTACGCATACACCGACATGTGGGCAGGTCCCCCGAAGTACGACGGCACCTACGACGTGGACGACTCCGTTGTCGGCATGATCCGTACCGAAGGCCCGGTCATCTCTCTGCACGGCGCTTGGGCGCAGAACATCGGCGAAAACGAGTGTTACATCGACTTCATGGGCGATAAGGGTGGCATCCGTCTCCAGTACGGCAAGGATTTCACCGTTTACAGCTCCGAGTACGGTGCACTCACGGAGTATAAGCCTGTCTTTAAGATGCGCGACCACTTCCAGAACGAGATTGATGCATTCATCGACTGCATCAAGACCGGCAAGAAGCTGCCGTCTCACATCGACACCGTTATCATCACGGCACAGATGATGCAGGCGATTTACGATTCCTCCGAGCAGCACAAAGAGATCACGCTGGGCTAAGCTCCCTGTGCATTAAGAAAGGAAATTGCTTATGTATCCCTTTTCTATCGGCGTTCTGATGGACGGCTTCCGCACCGATACGCTCACGGCTCTCGATAAAGCTGTTGCAGTCGGCGCGACCGGCATTCAGGTTTACGCAACAAGAGGCGAAATGTCGCCCGAGAATATGAACGCAGAAGCACGCCGCGAATTCTTGAAGCGCGTGAAGGATCACGGCCTGACGATCTCTGCGCTGTGCGGCGACCTCGGCCACGGCTTCAACGACCCGAAGCTGAACCCAGAGCTCATTGAAAAATCCAAACGCATCGTAGACCTTGCAAAGGACCTCGAGACCGATGTGATCACAACGCATATCGGCGTTGTACCGAACGACCCGAGCCACCCGCGCTATGCAATCATGCAGGATGCTTGCGGCCAGCTTGCGGCGTATGCAGACTCTATGCAGGCGCACTTCGCCGTGGAGACCGGCCCGGAGATTGCAACGACGCTGAAGGGGTTCCTTGACGGCCTCCATTCCAAGGGTGTTTCCGTCAACCTTGATCCGGCAAACTTTGTCATGGTCACGGGCGACGACCCGGTTCAGGCGGTCTACACGCTGAAGGATTATATCGTGCACACACATGCAAAAGACGGCAAGCGTCTGCATTATGTCAGCCCGGAGATCCTGTACGGCATGGAGGAATCCGACATGCTGAACGATGCTTCCTTCATTGAGCTTCCGCTCGGCGAAGGCGACGTTGATTTCCCGGCGTACTTCAAGGCGCTGAACGACATCGGCTATAAGGGCTTCCTGACGATCGAACGCGAAGTCGGCGACGACCCTGAGGGCGATATCCGCAAAGCGGCGGATTACATCCGCAGCCTGATTTGATTTAAAAAGCAAAGAAGGAGAACGGTTTCGACCGCTCTCCTTTTTGTATCATAACTTTTTGCTGCGTCTGACGCACGGCCCGACGGTGTTTTACGAGTATGCCGCAACGGTTGAAAGCGCGGATATCCCAATCACGCTGCAGGCGAATGAAACGATCGATTACAAATTTCTGCCGTATGACAAATTCTGCGATTTCATACAGTCCGAGACGTTTGCCGGTTCCCTTCGGGAACGTTTTCCGGCGTATCAAAACGCGCTCGAAACGTATGTAAAGCAAGTTTTGAAAGACGCAACTTGCAAAAAATGACGGAGAAAAAATCAATTATTCATTTGCGTGCTTTCCTGTTGAATTTTGGTGTTTGCTGTGTTAAAATCTCAGACGGACTAAAAACAGGCGGCTTGCCTGCAATGAGGAAAGTTGGCGTAGTATGAATAACCCAATCCAAAACGTTAAAGAAAAGCTTACAAAGCAAAATTTAAAGACATTTTTGCTCATCACATTTGGCACCTTTATTTTTGCCATCGGCATTTATTTCTTTAAATTTCCGAATAATTTTTCCACCGGCGGCGTGAGCGGTATCTCTATTCTGCTCGGTCGTATTTTTCCGTCGTTCTCCACGGCGGATATCATGTGGATTATCAACATCATCCTGCTCATCGTCGGTTTTATCATTTTAGGACGCGGTTTCGGTGTGCTTACCGTGTATTGCAGCATGCTGCTTTCGTTTTTTACGTGGCTGTTTGAAAAGGTCATTCCGCTTTCCAAGCCGCTTACCGATCAGCCGTTCCTCGAGCTGTGCTACGGCATGATGCTGCCGGCGGTCGGCTCGGCGATCCTCTTTAATTGCAACGCTTCGAGCGGCGGCACGGATATTGTTGCGATGATCCTCAAAAAGTACACGAGTCTTGATATCGGCAAAGCGCTGCTCGTCAGCGATGCGCTCATCGCATTTTCCGCGACGTTTGTATTCGATATCCGCACAGGCCTGTTTTCGCTGCTCGGTCTTGCTATCAAAGCGTTCATGGTAGATTCCGTGATTGAAGGTATTAACCTCTGCAAATATTTCTCCATTGTCACCACGCACCCGGAGGAGATTTGCGATTACATCATTCACAAGATGAACCGCAGCTCGACCATTGTGGATGCCACAGGCGCGTATTCGCATGAGGGCTGCAAGGTCGTCATGGTTGCGTGCAGACGCGGTGAAGCTGTGAAGCTCCGCGCGTATGTCCGTTCCGTCGATAAAAAGGCATTTATGTTCATCACGAATACGAGCGAGATCATCGGCAAGGGCTTCCGTTCTGTTGAATGACCGTACATAAAAGTTTTTGGCAGCGCATCGTTTCGGTGTGCTGCCTTTTTACAGGCGAAAATTTAATTTAGTATTGACTAAATTAAAATTCGTGCTATAATTTAATTTAGTAAATGCTTAATCAGGAGGACGCTATGGGTTCAACGGCTATGATGTTCAAAGCACTGGCAGATGAAAACCGCCTTTTGCTGCTGCGCCTTTTGCTGCGCCGCAACTGTTGCGTGCGCGCACTGGCAAGACAGCTGGATATTTCGGAAGCGGCGGTTTCACAACATTTAAAAGTTCTGCGTGAAGCGGGGCTCATTTTCGGCGAAAAGTGCGGTTATTTCATGCACTACACCGTCAATCGCGCGGCGCTTAAAGAACTCAGCAGCCAGCTCTCTCGCATGGCGTTTTCTGCAGAGCAGTTGCCCTGCACACCGCAGCATGGCGGGTGCAGCCGTGCGGAATATGACAAATGCCGAAACGCGGCACAGCCGCAGACGGAGCATATTCTGCACGTAGCAGAAAATAGGATGTTTGATTTGAAAGGAAGCATGAACATGAAAATCGCGGTAACGTATCAGAACGGACTGGTTTTCCAGCATTTCGGCCATTCCGAAGCATTTAAGATCTATGAGATTGAGAACGGCGAAGTTAAAAATGCAGAGGTCGCGCCCACAAACGGCAGCGGTCACGGTGCACTGGCTGGTTTTTTGAAGCAGCACGGCGTGAATGCGCTCATCTGCGGCGGCATCGGCGGCGGTGCGCGCACGGCGCTTGCAGAAGCGGGCATCGAGTTGTATCCCGGTGTTTCCGGCAGCGCGGACGCGGCGGTCAATTCGCTGCTGAACGGCACACTGCTCTATAACCCGGATACCGTCTGTGCACACCATCACCACGAGGGCGGTCATGACTGCGGCAGCCATAGCTGCGGAGAAGATAAGCACGGCTGCGCGGGCAATCATTGATTTACCGGAAGGGTCATCTCGGCATTTGCTGCGATGACCTTTCTTTTTCTTTACAAACCGCAAAACTGTTTGAAAACACGCGATTTCTGTGTTATACTATACGCAGAGTTTGAAATTTATCTACGGGAGGACAAGCATGTCGAATCCGTACAGAGAGGAATTTATCTCCATTTATACACAGAATATCACGCGCGAGGGCTCGCAGAAGCTTTTGGCGTGGCTGGATACCACCGATTTTTACACCGCGCCGGCAAGCACAAAGTTCCACTGTGCCTGCGAAAGCGGCCTTGTGATGCACAGCCTGAATGTCTACAAGGCGATGCGCGAGCGTTGGTTTGACGAGGGCGACAGTGAAGAAAGCTTTGCGATATGTGCGCTGCTGCACGACGTGTGCAAATCGCAGTTTTATAAGACCTCCACGCGCAACGTGAAAAATGACGAGACCGGGCAGTGGGAAAAGCGTCCGTTTTACACGGTGGACGATGCATTCCCGTTCGGTCACGGTGAAAAATCCGTTTACCTCATCGAGCGTTTTATGCGTCTAAAGCCCGTGGAGGCCATGGCAATCCGCTGGCACATGGGTGGCTTTGACGACGCGGCGAAGGGAGGCAGCTTTGCCATCAGCCTGGCATTTGACCGCTATCCGCTCGCCGTGAAGCTGCACATGGCTGATTTGGAATCAACCTATCTGCGCGAAAAAGGCACCTCCGATGTGCGCTGAGGGGCGGTGAGCAGATGATCGCGATACAAACTGCAAATTTAACGAAAAAATACGGCGACATCATTGCGATAAATGGCGTGGACCTTGAAGTGGAAGCCGGGGAGATCGTCGGCTGCCTCGGCCCGGAGAGATCCGGCAAAACGACGCTGCTGCGCCTTTTAACGGGTCTTGTGCGCCCGACGCTCGGCGACAGCACAGTGCTGGGACTTTCTTCTGTGAAAGAGAGTCGCAAACTGCGCGCGAAAAGCGGTATCGTTACCGATACGGCGGCCTGCATTGGAAGTATGAGCGCTCTGGAAAACCTGCTGATGTTCGCTTCCATGTATGGCATGCGCAAGGAGCAAGCCCGTACACATGCGGCGCAGCTTTTGAAGAAGCTTGACCTTTGGAACGCGCGCGACCGCAAGGTCTACACGTTTTCTACAGAGATGTGCCGCCGGTTATCGCTGGCGCGTGCGCTTGTGCATCGCCCGCAGATCGTGTTTTCGGACGGTTTGCCCGGCGGCGAGCAAGCGGTATCGGACGCAATGGTGCTGCGTACACTTTCGGATTACGCAAAGGAAACCGGCGCCACGGTGCTGCTTTGCACCGATCATCTTGAAAGCGCGGAGGAAATCTGCACAAGCTTTGCGGTGCTGGAGCACGGCTTTTTACGGGCGAGCGGCGACCTTTCGATGCTTACGGCCGCTTCTGAATTGACGCCTATGGCGGTAATCCGCGTGAGCGACACGCAGAAGATGCCGGAGGACTTCACACTGCATGATGGCGCGTGGGAAAAGCCAATCGAATCCGAAGCCGATATGCCGGAGCTTATTTCCGGGCTTGTGCGGGAGAATGTCGGCATTTACGAAGCATCCGTGTGTACGCCCACATTGCAGGATGTTTATTACGCGTTTGTGAAAAAGCCGGGAGAGGAGACACCGCATGAAGAAGCTGTTTTATAAGCTGTTTTCCAAAGCGGAACGCGCGCTCATGATGAAGGACCTTTCCGCTTTGTGCCGCCGCAGGCTGATCTTGACGTTGCTCATCGCACTGCCGCTCGTTTTTGCGGTGGCGTTCCCGCTTTTGTTCCTGTTCGTTTCCGCTATGGTCTCACCGAAATCCTCCGGTGTGGAGCAGTTTAAAAACCTGCTCGATAACATTCCGCAGGGGACGGACGAGCGCGCGCAGATGTTCTACATTTTCACGGCGTTTATCTCGCCGATGCTGTTTATGCTCATTCCGCTTTTATCGGCAATCATTACGGCTTCGTACACGTTTGCGGGCGAGCGGGCACACGGCACAATGGAAACGCTTCTGTTTGCGCCGTTCAGCGTGCGCCGCTTTTTGCAGGTGAAGGCGGCAAGCAGTATTTTGGCTTCCGGGCTTGTCACGGCGGTTTCGTTTATTCTGTTCTTTGTCGTCACGGCTATCGGCGATATGGTTTTGAAAGCGCCGTTTTTCTTTGACCTTTCATGGTTCGTTCTGGTGCTTTTGCTCTCGCCGGCCATCACGGTGCTGGGTGTTACGTTTGCTGCGATGCTGACCGTGAAAGCACGCTCCACAGCGGAATCCATTCAAATTTCCGGCTATATCGTGCTGCCGATTTTGCTCATCTTCATCGGGCAGATTATGGGCCTGTATCGCTTAAACAGTATTGCACTTTTGATTTTGACAGCGATCATCGTTGTGATCGACCTGTGTTTATTCAACTTCGGGTTCCGGCGCTTCACAGCCGAAAAGCTGCTGACGCGTCCGCCGGAAAAGCCGCGAAAGGAGAAAACCAATGTCTATTGACCTGCACTGCCACACAAGATATTCGGACGGCTCCACGCCGCTTGAGGAGCTTATACAACTTGCTGCGCTCCGCGGCGTGACGACGTTTGCGCTCACCGACCACGATACCATGGCGGGCTGCGAATGCGCGTTGGAGCTTGGGCGGGAAGCGGGCGTGACGGTGATTCCCGGCGTGGAAATTTCTGCTGCAGATCCGAAGCGACATGGCAAAGCGCATATCCTGTGCTATAAGCCGAAGAAGCCCGAAGTGTTACTGCCGCTGCTGCAAAAAACGACGGACAGCCGCCATGCGGCGATGCTACGCTCCGTTGATAAGGTCTGCCGCCTGTATGCGATTCCGCGCGAGATGATTCTGCGCCGCGCGGAGGGCTCGACGAATATCTACAAGCAGCACGTTTTGCAGGCGTTAATGGACGCCGGCTACGCGAGTGAGATGTTCGGCGAGGTTTTTAAGAAGCTCTATGATTCCAAAACGGGCATCGCCTACGAGAAGGTGGATTATCCCGACATCGATACCGTGATGGACGCGGTTGACGCCGCAGAGGGCATCGCGGTCTTGGCGCACCCGAGCGAATACCACAGCATGGATCTTCTGCGCGAGCTGTGCAGAAACCACCGCATCCGCGGCATTGAAGTTTATCACCCGCGCAACACGGAGGAGGATAAAGCGGAAATGTTGCGCTTAGCCGAAAAGTATGACCTTGCTGTCACCGGCGGCACGGATTATCACGGCTTTTACACGACAAAGAAAAATCCGGTCGGCACGTTCACGACGGCCGAATCCGAATTTGATAATTTATTTTCTGAATGAAAGGGAAATGCAAAATGAAGTATGATTTCACACCGAAAGGTGTATGTTCCAGAGGCATTCATGTAGAGCTCGACGGCGACGTTATTCGCTCCGTGAAATTCGACGGCGGCTGTAACGGCAATACGCAGGGCGTGGCAGCGCTTGCGGTCGGCATGACCGTTGACGAATACGTAAAGCGCTGCAAGGGCATCAAGTGCGGCTTTAAGAACACCTCCTGCCCGGATCAGCTCGCGCTCGCACTGGAAGAAGCGCTCGCAGAGCAGAAGAAGGCATAAGTAATTTGCTCAAGAGAAATTACCCGGAGAGAAACTCTTTCCGGGTTTTTCTCTGTTTGGACTTGATTTTTCCTCAGAATACGGTATAATAGTTTAGTCAACAAAATATGCGGGTATGGCGGAATTGGCAGACGCGCCAGATTTAGGTTCTGGTACTTCGGTGTGCAGGTTCAAATCCTGTTACCCGCACCATCAAGAGACTATAAAAAAGATATAGCCCGTGGAAATCCCGATTTTATCGGGGTTTCCACCGTTTTATACGGCAAAATTTTAGCGACCGATTTTGTAGATGTAAATCGGTCGTTTTCCCTTTATATAAGGTTTTGAACTCTCACA
>OLGD01001004.1_pt1 | contig 48257 bp, 63 predicted proteins | sample 1605311 | NCBI WGS metagenome assembly OLGD01 (sample SAMEA3888917, study PRJEB22519) | human gut metagenome | biome: human gut; feature: human-associated habitat; material: faeces | place: Denmark | collected 2010
CGGAAATTGTACGCATCGCCGAACAGAGCGACGGTACGGAAAGCTTCAAGCAAGGCATTTCGGAATTCATTACCAATCAGGCTGATACGGAAAGTGAAGTTGTCAGGCAAATTCGACTTCTGATTGAATATGACGGCCAGGAAGTCCATGAACTTTCTACCGATGAACAAATGATTGTTTCTACCCTGTCACTTCTATACGTGTTTCTTATCGGAAATCTGGAAGAAGATGTGGAAACAGACGTGTTCCTGGATATTTTCCAGCAATTCAAACGCTTACAGCATCCTGCTGCCCCACTCCCCGCACCCCAACGCGTCAAAGCGTGGACCGAGCGCTGGCCCAGCGGACTGGACGAAGACGTACAACTGATCCATGCCAAAAATAAAGAGCGTATTCTGCACGCATTGATACAGAAGATAGAGCACCGTACCGCTGTTTCCCGCTACCACTTTGAAGAGGGCATCAGCTACGAAGAGAAATACCGCCTCGTCAACGAATGGTGGAACGATTTCCGTTTCCATCTGGCCATGGCTGCCAAAAGCCCTACAGAACTGAATCGCTTTCTGGGCAATTCACTTTCTGCTGAAACCATGTATCTGTTATCTCGTGCCCGCAAGAAAGGAATGCCTTTCTTCGTTACGCCTTACTATCTGCACTTGTTAAATCCCGGCAGTACAGGATACAACGATGAATCTCTGCGCAGCTACATCCTCTACTCCCCGCAACTGGTGGAAACCTACGGACAAATCCGCGCTTGGGAACGTGAAGACATAGTAGAAGCCGGAAAACCCAATGCGGCCGGCTGGCTCCTGCCCGACGGGCACAATATCCACCGTCGTTATCCGGAAGTAGCCATCCTCATTCCCGATACCATGGGACGCGCTTGTGGCGGGCTTTGTGCTTCCTGCCAGCGTATGTATGACTTCCAGAGCAAACGACTCAATTTTGAGTTTGACTCCCTGCGTCCTAAAGAAACATGGGAAAAGAAATTGCGCCGTCTGATGACTTACTTCGAGGAAGATACCCAGTTGCGTGATATCCTCATCACAGGTGGAGATGCCCTCATGAGTCAGAACAAGACGCTGAACACAATTCTGGAAGCCATTTACCGTATGGCTGCCCGTAAACGGAAAGCCAATCAGGAACGCCCGGAAGGAGAAAAGTATGCCGAATTACAGCGTATCCGCCTCGGATCGCGTTTGCCAGCTTATCTGCCAATGCGTATCAACAATGAATTGGTAGAAATTCTGCGAACTTTCAAGGAGAAAGCATCCGTCATCGGTATCCGTCAGTTCATCATTCAAACGCATTTCCAAACTCCATTGGAGGTTACTCCCGAGGCAAAGGAAGGTATTCGCAAATTATTATCGGCAGGCTGGCTGATTACCAACCAACTTGTGTATAACGTAGCTGCCTCACGTCGGGGACATACCACCCGCCTACGCCAAGTACTTAACGAACTGGGAGTTGTCTGTTACTATACATTCTCCGTAAAAGGTTTCGAAGAAAACAACGCAGTCTTTACACCAAACAGCCGTTCCATGCAGGAACAGCAAGAAGAAAAGCGTTTCGGCAAACTAAATAAAGAAGATGCCTTCAACCTGTCTGCATCGCTCGAAACCGCACTTGATCCTGCATCCTGTATCCGCCACTTCCTGAAGATACATCATCTTCCGTTTCTTGCCACAGACCGCAGCGTGTTAAACCTGCCCGCCATTGGCAAGAGCATGACGTTCAATCTGGTAGGAATGACCGAAGACGGAAAGCGCATCCTTCGTTTCGACCACGACGGAACACGTCGCCACAGCCCGATAATCAATCAACTCGGACAGGTATATATCGTAGAGAATAAATCCATAGCCGCCTACCTGCGACAACTGCGTGCCATGGGAGAAGATGTGGAAGACTACGCAAGTATCTGGAATTATACGGAAGGCAAAACCGAATCACGGTTCAGCCTGTACGAATATCCGGACTTCCCCTTCCGCATCACAGAAAAAATGAGTAATCTGGAAATAGCAGAGTAACTTCCGGAAATAATCTATACTTTTGCATAAGAAAATCACAGAGTCGTCTGAGAAGTCTGAATCATATTCCGGGCTTTTCAGACATTTTTTATCCTAAAAATAGTAAGTATGGAAATCGAACGGCACCCTTTAGAACCCTTTCTTCCTGCTAACGCCCGTTTGCTGATGCTGGGAAGTTTTCCACCTCAAAAGAAAAGGTGGTCGATGGAGTTTTATTATCCGAACTGGAACAATGATATGTGGCGGATTGTAGGACTCTTGTTCTTCAATGATAAGAACCATTTTCTGAACGAAACGGCAAAAGCTTTCGACAAAGATCGCATTATCCCTTTCCTACAAGAAAAAGGCATTGCCCTATTTGATACAGCTACCGCCATACGACGGTTGCAAGACAATGCATCCGACAAATTTCTGGAAGTTGTAGAACCTACGGATATCGAGGGCATGCTCCGTCGCTTACCGGAATGTAAAGCCATAGTTACTACAGGTGAGAAAGCAACGGAAACTTTATGCGAACAATTCTCTCTTGAAAAGCCGAAAGTGGGAGATTTTACAGAGTTTGTTTTTGATGGCAGACCTATGCGACTCTATCGGATGCCCTCTTCTTCGCGCGCTTATCCGCTTGCTTTAGAAAAAAAAGCAGCAGCCTACCGCATTATGTATCAGGACTTACAGATGTTATAAGACGAGAGAGCGTTAAAATAATCGCTCATCCCTCTTGCATATTTGAAAGTTTACATTACCTTTGCAGCCGCAAACACGGGAGTAGCTCAGTTGGTAGAGCACTGGTCTCCAAAACCAGGTGTCGGGAGTTCGAGCCTCTCCTCCCGTGCAAGATGAAAATAGCTGCAAGTTTTTACTTGCAGCTATTTTTGTTTATAAACCCGTCATAAACGAGTATTCAAAGCCTGTCATTTCAAATCTACAGTCTGAGTAAAGCTCTGACCGAAACGATTTGTTGCTACGATCTTCACTGATTTAGCCTTATCCGTAGGACGTACTCGGAATAAGTGTGATGTATGATATCCTGTAGCCTTTCCTTCTTTCATTGTAATATAATCCTGATCCTCATCGTCAAAAGCCTCCATTACGCCCGGTTTCTCAACACCGTCTTCATAGTAGGATAACTTCCATGCCGGATCATAATCCCAGACATTAACCACCAGATACTTAGGTTGGCTCTGAAACTCACCCGGCTTATACACACGAAACTGATAATCGAATGGACGACCGGTAGCCTTATACTGCCAGGAGATGTCATCACCGGTCACATTTACCACCAGATAACCATTGGGAGCACCGCAACGATTTACATGTCCTGCCCACCAGGCACCACAAGCTGCACCAATATTATGTTCATAGATAACAGGAGTCACAATGCGGTTTTCATAAAAATGAGTATGACCGACAAAGATATGCGTCTTATAATCTTTTAGTATCTCAAAAAGTTGTTCGGCATTACGAGCATTGGCTCCTCCTCTACCCGTACTGTTAGCCGTAGGAGCATGAAGATTCAACAGTACGGTAGTACCCGGCTTCACATAGCTCAGATCCTTTTTCAACCATTCCAATTGTTCAGGGGTAAACTGCTCCGTATATTTCTTCTTACCTTTATAATCTATGTCTTTCATCGAAATAATATGCACTTTCCCTACATTAAGAGAATAATCCGTCGGTCCAAAATGCTCACCAAATACCAATTCCCCGTATTCTTCCTTATTCGTAGCGAGGCTCAGTGCCGTATATTGCTGATCAAAGTCGTGATTACCAATCACATGATACATAGTTAAGTCCAAATCAGAGATAACCTTCTTATACGAATCATACAAAGGCATAACATCCCAGACGATATCTCCCAGAACCATTCCGTAAACTTCCTGCGAAGATAATTGCTTCAATGTTTCCTCCAAATCAACCACAGTTTCCGAAGCAAAGCGATCCAACTGTTCCTCATTTCTTGCCTGCGGATCAGAGATAGCTATAAAGGTAAAATCCTGAACCGGCTGTTCTCTCTTCACCAAGCTGAAATCACAACGATTCTTTTTCTTTTTTGCATCAATCCGGGCATAATAGCCAACAGGCAATGCATTCTCTACATTAGTTTTGTAGTCCGCCGGAACAGAAAGATAAACGAATTTAGACTGTGCGGGATCAGATACCAACTGATAACGCCCTTTATCATCAGTCTGCGTAAAATTAACGCCATCTGTCACAACAACACCTGTAACAGGTTGTTTCTGCGTATCTGTCACCACACCACTTACGACAATCTCTTTTTTAACGGGCTGGTCTGCTACATACCCTCCTGCTGCAAATAAATTCAGCAAAAGCAGCAAGGATAAAAAACGAATTGATTTCATGTTTCTTCTCTTTTTAGAATTTTAATTTCACGGCAAAGTAAAACCTAAAAAGCAAAAGAAAGATGTCATTCACATTACATTCCTATAACACGACCCGATTCATTAACGAATGTCAATCAGTTTATGTGTTTGCAGACTTAACCGCCATTTAGGATGTTGCATGACGCACGCCACTGTTTCCGCAGTATTACTACATGAACATGGTTGCAGAAAGAAATATTCAGCAGGAAGCAACTCGTAGACTCCAATATCCTGACCTTCGTAAACGACCTTCACCTCATCCATACGGGTAATCGCCAACTTCACCCCTTGCTTGGGAGAACAAGTCACCCAATCAATATTTGGGGGCAATGGATTCGTTCCATTCGTTTCGATACAGACATACTTTCCCGCCTGGTGCAAACGGTCGATAAAAGCCTCATCAACCCAGAGAGAAGGTTCTCCACCCGTCAAGATAACCGTAACAGCCGGATACTTTCCTACTTCGGCAATAATTTCATCATCGGACATCAGCACACCTTCTTCATGCCGTGTATCGCAAAAAGAGCATTTCAGATTGCAACCGGAAAAGCGGATAAAGACAGCAGGCGTGCCGGTGTGATAGCCTTCACCTTGCAAGCTATAAAAAATCTCATTAATCTTTCTCATAAAAAATATTTGTGCCGGCTTTCAGTAGGGTTATTCTTTCTCATAAGTGGCTACATTGGATTCAGATTCCTGCACCTCGACTTTGAAGCAAGTAGGTATCTGCTCACATATCCAGCGGGCTATATTCTCTGCGGTAGGATTGAATGGAAGAACTTCATTCAAATTACGATGATCTAACTTTCCTTTCACCGTTTCTTTGATGTGACTGAAATCAACTACCATTCCATCGGCATTGAGTTCCCGGGAACGGCAGTAGACTGTGATAATCCAATTGTGACCATGCAGATCCTCACATTTGCTGCGATAGGAAAGTTTCAGGCTATGGGCAGCTGATATTTCCATGCGTTTGATAACTGTATACATATTCTTGTTAATACGCTAATTAAGAAAATACTTTGTCTGTTGTCGCACCTAATGTCACCTCGGCACGGCACAAAAGTACAAAAATTCTAAGGATTACAGTTTAAATCTTCCGCTTTTATTCATAAACACAAAGTGAATTGGCAACCTTACGCTCCCCTTTATTATCATAAAGTTTATTGTCAGTAAGCTTGTTTACAATTCCATTATCCGGTGCAGAAGCACTCCAGAGTGTAGTAGAACCACCACCATCCAGGTTCAAAGCTTTCCTTGCACCCAATACACGAAGAAGATGTGTCAACTCAGGGATATTGATACCTTCCGCCTTACCTTCGAAACGGCCCGCAACCGCAATCAGAAATACCGTTCCATCCTTCATCAGAGCTACGGCACTCCGTGGATGTTTAGTCTGAACGAATGACCGGTTACAAGCAGACAAGTCACAAGTTTTTCCATCCAGCAGCATCAACGGGCCGGAAACGAGAATACTCCCTTCTTTCTGTTCGCAAGTTTTCTCATCCTGTTTCTTCCAAGCTATGTACGGGCATTAAATTGAGATGTACACAGTAGAGTAGGGAGAAAAGAGGGACAAGCGGCAATAATACAACGACTTACGAGAGAGCGACAAAATTTCGATGCGAAATTCAAATGTGCATTTGCTTGAATTTCGTGTTAATTCCGACGGCGGTTGCTTGAACTTAATTTGAATTGTGCTTGTATTTACAGGTAAAACGGGGCGATTTACGCCCTTTTTTTGTGCCTAACGGCTTGCAGTACCGATATGCGGGCGATTTGTGCTATATAAGCCGAAACGGCACGCTGTCGGATCAAGTGCTTAAACGCCGATTAATCGGGATTTGAAAAGAGCCGGATTCCCTAAAATGTACATTTGAATTTTAGACGGAAACATCAAAAAAACGCTTTGGACGCCCATTTGGACGCCCATTTGGATAGCTTTTTTTCTGTGATATATACCCCCATAGACGTAACAGCGAGAACAAAAAACGGTATAATTCAAAGATAAACACCCCCAAAATGCACATTTGGATAGGGGTTTTGTTTGATGTATATAGTTGTATTACAGCATATTGTTAATATTTGGGCTCGACAAAATATATTCCTACCCGACGGCAGCGACAGAGGTGGCACCCCCGGCATCCATTGAACGAGCGTCCTTTTTTAGTGTCTTATTCTCTGCTTTTAGCATTTCGTTCTCTGCTTCCAACCGTCCTATTTGTTTGGCTTGTTCTTCAATTTTGGCATCTTTTTCTTTTATCATAATCAATAGCCGATCGTCGAGTGCTGGTTCGGGTGATAGCGAAATTCCTTGTTCCGTTTTTGAGTTTAGATACATGTTTCCCTTGCCCGTCATTAGCCAATTTGCGTTTATATCTACATACATTTTTGAGATAGAAACCAATATTTCAGTAGTGACAACCGGGTATTTTCCTGTTCTTGTATCTTTATTGAATAGCCTATTCAATGTTTGTTGAGGGATACCAATAGTTTCCGCAAATTTTTTCACGCTCCTATTTGTGTATATTTCAATGAGTTGCAAAACTCTCTTATTTATTTCGGGTATTTCCATATAAAATATATACTGAAATGTTTGTTTATTACTAAAATGTATGTATCTTTGCATTGTGGTTCCAATGTAACCACGCAACAAAGATACTCAAAATAACAAAGAATAGGCAATTATGACAAGGCAAATCCTTTTACCCGCCTCGGTTCTGCGGGAAATGCGGGAAACTTTCAAAGTCGGACGCAATGTTTTACGCCGTGCCCTCAACTACGAACGCAATAGCGATCGGGCAAAAGCTCTCCGCGCTGCTGCGCTGGAACGAGGCGGTTTGATTTATACCGGGGAACACGCCCCGAAAGGCTATTGCCCGAATGTAGAAACGCGCCACGACCACGTGCGAGGTGTGATGTACCAAAACTTTGGTGATCGGGTGGAATTGCAGGTAAGTCGAGAGACCAACGCCGCAACGATCATCATCGACCACGAACCCGTTGCGACATTTAACGATATGACAATCGGCACGTGGGGTGATGTGCTTTACTCTCTACAAAAAATTTATAATCAATTAAACGCATAAGGCTATGACAAACAAGGAACAAGAAATAAAATATCTTACCGAGCTGGTGGAAATGGGCGGCTATTTTTCCGACCTTTTCAAGGACGATTTGGAAACTATGATCGGAAACATTAAAAACGACTTTCCGATTGAGTTAGGCGCAAAATTCAATCTCACGGAGGAGCAGCGGCAGCGGTCAGAGCGGGAGTTAAAGAAAAAACACCGCGACGAAATTATCGACTTGTGCGACACCCTTTTGTGCATCAATGCCGAAACCGGAAACGAGCGGGCATACGAGCGGGCTGTCGATAAATTGGGGCTCGATTTCGTCATTGCCCGCAAACGTCAAATAGGGCTCGAGCTTACCAACAAAGAGATCGACTATTTGGTTGGTTTGCTTAACCTGCCACAATAACCCCAAAGCAAAAATCCCGAATGGCATTCTCCGAGGTTCGAGACCTCGGCGGGAGCAAGAAAAAAAATTGAGACATGGAAATATATAACGGAGAATTATGTGCAACATACGGCGACCTTGCAGGAATTTTAACTGTAAGCGCAATACAGCACCGTGTGCAGCGTGATGCTTCCGTACAAGCGCGCAAGGCTTGCCCCGGAAAACCCGCTCTCTTTTTCCTGCATAAATTACCACTTAAAAGCCAAACGGAGGTTTACCGTCGCTATCCGGATTTGAAAGCGCAAGCGGAAAGCAAACCGTTTGTCGAGAGCATCGAACCGGACGGCGCGGCGTTGGATTTTTACCAGCGTCACCAGTTCGGCGACGGGAAATATTTGCCGACGGACAAGCAGACCGAATACGCCAACAATGCGGCAGTCCTAAACGCTTTCCGGCTGGTGCTGGAGCGATCGGACAGCCAGCACCGGAAACAGAGTAAGCGGTGCATCAGCAAGGCGGAATTTTGGCGCAAGGCGGCGCAGGCGTTGCCGCGCATCGCGGACACGTTCCCGCATACCCTGCCGGAGAACCCGCGCCGCCTGCAAGAGAAATTCAACCAGTACGTGCGTGAGGGTTACGGGGCGTTGATAACGGGCAAGTACGGCACCCGCAACGCTGCCAAGATCGACGACGACACCAAAGAAAGCCTCCTTATACGGCTTATTTCCGACGCCCGCAACCTCGACAACGCGCAGATCGCGCGGATTTACAACGTGGTTGCGGAAACGCAGGGCTGGAAAACGATTACCGGGGCGGCGGTCGGCGTATGGCGCGAGAAACACGACCTCGTGACAGCGGGAGGACGTCTCGGCGCAACCCGGTTCCGCAACCAAAAGAGCATGCAGGTAAAGCGCACACGCCCGGAATTACCGCTCTTGTATTGCACGATCGACGGTTGGGTTGCCGAATTGCTTTATCAGAAAGTAAATGAACGCAACGGCACTATAACGTACACAAATCGCCTTACGATCGTGCTCGTGCTCGACCCCTGCATCAACTACCCGATTGGGTATGCGATCGGCGAACGGGAGACCCCCGAACTTATCAAAGCAGCCCTCCGGAACGCAGCGAACCACACCGCCGAGCTTTTCGGTCGCCGTTATCGCTTCAACCAGTTGCAGAGCGATAATTACGGGCGCGGGAACCTTGCCCCGGTCTATCAAATCATGGGCGAAAAATACACTCCCGCCCGGGCGCATAATGCCAAATCGAAAGTGATCGAGCCGTTCTTCAACCAATTCAATAGAAAATATTGCCAGCTCTGCAAGAACTGGAGCGGGTTCGGCATCACCTCGAACAAAGATTTGCAGCCGAATAGCGAGTTTTTGAACAAACACCGTCACGATTTCCCGACCGAGGAGGGGTGCCGCCAGCAGCTTGTGGCTTTCATCGAACGGGAACGCGCCGAGAAGCGCGCCGAGTACGTGAAATTGTTTGCCAAACTGCCCGAGGAGCGACGCTTGCCGCTTTCCGATGAACAATACCTCCTCACGTTCGGAGCCGATACGGGGTACCGCAACGCGCTCGAGGGTGTGGGTTTGCGTCCGACGATCGGCGGCATAAAGCGGGACTACGATTGTTTCGATCCCAAGTTCCGGGAGTACGCGCATGTTCGCTGGGCGGTAAAATACGACCCGGACAACCTCGACCATGTGCTCGCGGTGAACGAGGACGGCTCCCTGCGCTTCATGCTCGAGCGGAAACACGTGCAGCCTATGGCTCTCGCCGACCGCCGCGAGGGGGATGCGGAGCAGCTCGCGCGGGTGCAGGAGTTCAACAAACAACTCGAGAACGGCATAACGGAACGCCTCGCCCTCGCCAGCAACAAAGTCGAGCAGTTGTTCAACGACAACCCGCAGCTCGATGTTGCAACCCGTCTGCTGTTGTGCGACAGCCGGGGACAGAACAAGAACCACAAGCAGACGCGCCGCCTGCAAGCCCACGAGATCGAGGACATAGAGGCGATCGAGATTGCAACGGTACGCCGTCCGGCTCTGCAAATCAAGGACGAGGACACTTTGGATTTGTACTAATAATCAGAAATAGAGATAATATGAAAACGATCGAAAAAGAACAAATCAGAATCAAGCTCGCGGAGTTCTGCGAAATCAAAGGCGGACAGAACAAAGCCGCGAACTCCATGCGCGGCGTCAGCCCCGCGACCATTTCCCAAGTGCTCAATAACAACTGGGATTTAATCAGCGAGGAAATGTGGCGCACGATCGCCTCGCAGATCGGCTACGATCCGCGCGCGTGGGTTGTCGTGGAGACGCGCGGCTACAAGCGCATGTACGGACTTTTGCAGGACGCGCAGGACAATTCCCTCGTGTTCGCCGTCACGGGTGATGCCGGATGCGGTAAGAGCGAGGCGATCAAGAGCTATGCCACCAGCAACCGGAACGTGTATAACCTCTCGTGCTCCGAGTATTGGAACCGCAAGCACTTTATGGCGGAACTCCTGCAATGTATGGGAATTGATCCGACGGGCTGCACCGTTCCGGAAATGATGTCGGACATTATTCTCGCCCTCAAAAAGAAAGAAACGCCGCTCGTGGTGCTCGATGAAGCCGACAAGTTGAGCGACCAAGTGCTCTACTTTTTCATCAGCCTGTACAACAAACTCGAGGATCGTGTCGGGATCATCCTATGCGCGACGGACTACCTCGAGAAACGCATCAAAAAGGGCGTGCGCACCAACCGGAAAGGTTACAAGGAGATTTACAGCCGTGTCGGGCGCAAGTTCATTCCGATACAGGTCGTAAACAGCGAGGACGTTGCTGCCGTGTGCATCGCAAACGGAGTGACCGATTCAGAAGTCATAAACGAGATTATCGACGACTGCGAGAGTGATTTGCGCCGGGTAAAACGCAAAGTCCACGCGGTTAAACAGCGTTCAACCTCCAAATAAACGGTGTTCAAATGAAAACGATCGACCTTGTACTCAAAGCCGAGTGGTACGACATGATAGCCTCCGGGGAGAAACGCGAGGAGTACCGCGAAATAAAGCCGTATTGGTGTAGAAAGATAATGACGCAACGAGGGTTCAAATGTCCTAACAAATTCAGTTATGGATTTTCGCAATCATCGTTCCCTCAATTTATGTGCAGGCGCACGGGTACTGCCTGCATACAGCCCAATTCAAGCGGTTTTTCGCATGTGCGATTCCGTCGTGGTTATACCACCGAAACAATGATGTTCAAGGTCGGGAGTGTGATTATAGGCAGAGGCAAACCCGAATGGGGTGCGCCCGATTACGATGTTTTCATAATCAGACTGGGAGAAAGGGTTTAGACATGGCAAAAGCGATAAGCAATAAAAACGTGGTAAATGCCAAGTTCAAGGTTGCCGATTTCACGGGCAAATGGCTCGCATCGTTCGGCAAACCCGAACTCCGGGGTGCATGGATCATCTACGGGGAGAGCGGCGGCGGTAAAACGCACCTCGCTTTGGAGCTGCTCAAATACCTGTGCGGGTTCGTGGATCGGGCGGCTTACGACACATTGGAGCAAGGTTTATCGCTGTCGTTTCAGAACACATGGAAAGACGCCGCAATGCAGGAGGTAGGCTCCCGGGTTATCGTGCTGGCAAAAGAGCCGATCAAGGAGTTACGGGAACGCCTGCGGAAGCGCAAAAGCCCTAACGTGATCGTGATAGATTCGATTACGGCGTTGGTCGGGTTCACGCGGACGGTGTTCATGGAATTGATAAACGAGTTCCCCGACAAGCTGTTCATTTTCATCGCACACGAAGAAAACAACAAGCCCTATCCGGCTATCGCGCAGCACGTGCGCAAGCTCTCGGAGGTGAAAATCCGGGTCGAGGGGTACAAAGGATTCGTAACGACCCGATTCAAGAGCGAAAAAGGCGAGGGAGGTGCCGATTTCGTGATATGGGAACAGGGCGCAAATGAGTATTGGATTGATAAACTTTAATGATACACAATTATGCACACAATGGATAAAATTCACAACGGAGTGCTCCGTAAGTTCCACACCCTTTGCTCGCGTTTGGGACTGACGGAGGCGGAAAAACGGGCGATCGTCGAGAGCTTCGGCGTCGAAAGCAGTGCCGACATAGACACGCACGCCCTTATCGACGTTTGCGCCTCGCTTTCCAAGCAGTTGGAGGGCGACAAGGGCGACCAAATGGATAAACTGCGCAAGCGTGCTATGGCTGCGATCGGCGGCTACCTACGCAGAATCGACCGGGAGGGCAACGCCGAAATAATCAAGGGAATTGCCTGCCGCTCCACCGGGTACCAGTCTTTCAACAAGATACCCGCCGAACGTCTGCGGAACCTGTACAATACATTCCGCAACAAGCAAAAGGATATGGATGCGGCGGAACGTATCGCAATGGAGCTCTTGGCGCAAAGCTACACGACGGGAGCAACCTCCCCGGCGATATTGAATTAACGGATTTATTCACCTTTCAAAAACAAAAAATTATGAGTTCAAACAACAATTCTTCGGGTGCAGGTATCGGCTTTTTGGGCTTGCTCACAATCGCCTTTATCGTGCTGAAACTGACAAAGTGTATCGCGTGGTCGTGGTGGTGGGTTCTCGCTCCTATGTGGATGCCTGTTGCCCTTGTGCTGCTTATTGTGGTAATCATCGGGCTGTGTAAGTTGTGGATTTACTGCAAATGGAGGGCGAGACGATGAAATGGTACATCAGCGGCAAAATTTCGGGCTTGCCGACCGACCAAGTGACCGCCAAATTCCAGCAGGCGGAGCAGCAAATCCGGGCGTTCGGGCACGAGCCTGTGAACCCGATCAACAACGGGCTCGGCTCGGAGGCGAGCTGGAACGAGCACCTCGTCGCGGACGTTGCCCTGCTGCTCGAATGCGATGCGATCTACCTGCTCAAAGACTGGGGCGACAGCCGAGGATCGCGCATTGAAGCGAATATCGCCGAGGAGTGCGGCTTGCAGATCGTCCACCAGCCGGAATATGCGACCTATGAGAGCCGCATGTGAGCAGCTCGCCAGAGCCCTGTTGCGGTTTACCGAGGCAATGCGATCCTGCAATTCCGCTATACGGCGGTATTTGGCAGTCATGCCGAAACAAAGGCACAAGACATTACGAGGCAACAGAACCCGAAAAACAAAGAAATTAACCCGCTTGCAACGCAGGCGAAAAAGACAAATCAAACCACTTAAAAACAAAAGATTATGAACAATCAGAAATCAATCATCGGATGGAATTACACAGCGAAAGGGGTAGTGGCTTTCGACCTTGAAACAAAGACCCAGGCAAACCTCGGGAAACGCCCCTACAAAATTATCAAAGCCCCCTATGTGTCGGAATATAGATCACGTATGGGATTCAATCCTTTTTCCCCTCTGGAGGCTATGTTCGTGAATGTCCTTGATGAAAGAAGCGGACGCACTTACCAAGTAGTGTATGAGCCTGCAAACCTACTCGAACACACGAACTCGGATAAGCCCAAAACCGACCAGTCCGGCGAGCCCGTTGATTTTGCGACCCGTGCCAAGCAGATCACCGAGGAGTTCAAAGTTATGTTCGACCCTGCGGGGGGGGGGGAATTTCGGACAAGTGCGGTGTTGCATTCTTTGCGGTTTCGGACGACGGAAACGATAAAACATCGACGTGCGTCGGGTTTGTCGGCGGTCAAGGCGGTCGGGTGTCGGAGGCTATCGCTTCGGCGTGTTCCAAGAATCCCCAAGTCCTCGAAGTCGTGAAACACGCCTCGATCAAGGCTATGTTACACCGGATATTCGACGGCGACAACAAGAAGAAATAACCAACTTTCATTTTTATAACAATGGCAAAAACAAGAGTAAAAAAGGTCGTGGTTTCGGGAGTTACGCGCGACCAAATGGAGGAGGCTTTCGGCGCGTTCGCCTTTGCCGACGCCAAATTGCAGGGCATCAACGCGGCAATGGACGCCGAGATTACCAAGATCAGAGAGCGCAATGCCGAGGAGATCGCCAAGTTCCAGCAGCAAAAGGAAGACGCCCTCGAGGTGATGCAGACGTTCGCCACCGAGAACCGGGACGAGCTTTTCTCCAAAAAGAAAAGCATGGAGACGGCGCACGGCGTCCTCGGGTTCCGCACCGGAACACCGAAGCTCAAAACCCGCAAGGGCTTTACGTGGGCGGCGGTGCTGGAGCTGCTCAAAGAGTTCAACCCGGCGTATGTCCGCACCAGCGAGGAAGTCGCCAAAGACAAGCTCCTCGCCGATCGTGAGAGTGAGGACATGCCCGAGTTGATGCAGAAAATCGGCGTCAAGGTCGAGCAGGACGAGACGTTTTTCGTTGAACCTAAAAAAGAAGAATAAGGCTGAATGTCAGAGAAAGTGCGTAATTATGACAAAGAGAGTATCGAGGTGTGCCGCAACTGCAAGGGCACCGGGGTAGCTTACACGGTACCGGAGTTCCACCCCTACGGGAAAGAAGATGATCCGCAACCGTATGAATGTCCCGTTTGTCAAGGCAGCGGACGGGTAAAAAAGACGCTGAACATCGAGATCACGATCGAACCCTACCCCGGCAAGTCCGGGGTATAAAAAAGAAGCCCGCCAACCGGAAACCGACTAACGAGCGAAGCATGGGCGATGCTTTTGCAAAGATAGTAAGTTTTCGGCACATGGCAAAGGGAGTTCGTTATAAAAGCACGTTAAAACGCATCCGGGAGGTTCGCGCGATAACGAGGGAGCACTACGAGGCTGGCAACCAGTCCAAGTGCTACCGGGCTGTATGGCGAAATTTCATCGAGCCGAAATACGGTATTTGTTACCGCACTTTCTTGAACTACATAAACGAGCCATTACCGAAAGAACCCGAAAACAAACAACTTACTTTATTTGATTTATGAACGCAAGAACCAAACTGAACAATGAGCAGATCGCCGCCTTGCAGGAGGTAGTCGGAGGTGCGGACGTATTCAGTTGCCATACCGCAAAACTACTCCGCGAAATCGAGGTTATCGCCCCGGAATTGATCGAAATCGGGCATCCTATGGGTATTTATAAAGCGATTGATCCGCACCCGTATTTCGGTGCCATAGTCACCCACTGCGGTGTCGAGTATCTCGAAAATATCCAAAAACAACCCCGGAATGAATAAGAAGCAGCGCGAGATAATTGCCGACGCCTACGAGCAGTATATCCGTAATGCCATGCGAGGCGATCCGGTGGGCGGTTTCAGCGACTTTGCCGATTTGTTTTCCCGGCTTCGTGAAACAGACAAGCGACTGGACGAAGAACTGCAAGAACGCTACGACGAAATCCCCGACAAATAAGGACGCAAGCCCCGGAACCGTGAAAGGTTGCCGGGGCTTGTTTTATCCTCTTACCAGCGTGACACCTACGGCGACCGCTTGGGGTTTGACCGCCGAGGTGTCGGTCGCCCGTGTCACGAAGCACTCCTCGTCATGCTGCACGCGCTCGTGGTCGTGATCCGTCACGGATTCGACCAGCATAAAGCAGTTGAACCCCTCGCCGGAGAGACCTTGCACCTCCGCGTCGATCCGCTCGATAAGGTCGAGGTGTTCGAGTGCCCGGTCTTGGTATTTCCCGCCCTCCTCGGGCGACGCCAGCGTTTCGGTCACGACATGGAGCCGCACCCGAATCTCTGCCGAACGTCCGCCCCGTGAGAGCTGCGACCACTCGATCGGCTCGAACTCTACGAACACGGCAGGGAGCCGGAACGCCTTTTGTTTGGAAAGCTGCTCGGTGTTCCGGTTCCACAGGCTTACGAACTTGACGCCGACATTTGATTTTTTCAGCCTGTTGGCAACGGCTTTGTAGATTGCCTTTCTCATTTTCTCAACTCTTTTGCGAGGTTATCGAAAAACTCGGTTATATTCTCGTGGACGATCTGTTTGACCGCCTGCCGCACCTCCTTGTGGTCGCCGATAAACTGGCGTTTCGGCATCGTTATCTGCCGTGTGTGCGACCGCACGGTATAGGTCTTGCCCGTGCGCCTGTTTGTCCGGGTATGGGTACGGACGTTCTGCGTGAACTTTCCGCCCTCGTTGTGGAGTGCGGTGTACGGCAGCGGGGAGGAATAGTGTACCCCTTTCCCACGAACGGACGCCCGGATCGAACGGCGCATTTTCCCCGTGACATGCAGGAGCGACCCTTTCGCCTTTTTGTTCTTCCGAGGCTTCCATTTGGAGCCGAAAAAGCCTTTGCGCTCGAAATTCCGGTCGAACATTTCGGTAAGCTCGACTTTCATGTCGGAGAGTATGTTGCGGATCAGTTCGTCAGGTTTTGGCATTTTTCTTTGGTTGGTAATTGAAAATGTGCTATTTTTGCGAAAACATGTATTATGTTGGATTACGACAATCTTAAACTCAGGGAACGGACATTCCTCGACTTTACGGACGACGAGGCTATTATCGGCGAGATTATCGGCGATAAAGAGTTCTTTTTGTCCCATATCACGGAGGAGAACCGGGCGAGTACGTTTTTAGAGTTCGCCGATCTCACTACCGATAAAAAGTTGTCGAAAGCCATTCAAAAAGAGTTTGACGGTGAATTAAAATCAATGTTCTGCGAGTGATATATTCACGTATTCGTCGAACATTCTCTCCCCGTATAGCAAACACCCCTTTACCAGCGTCTTTATTTCCGTTATCTTTAACGGCGTTCCGTCCGCTTTGGTCGCCCCGCTGTCCTTGATCGCCTTTACCAATCCGGCAGCTTGTTGTGAATAGTGCTCGTTGAACAAGTGCTCACGCACCGCACCCAGCACCTTGTCGGGGTCTGCCCCGGTCTTTCGGATCAGCGAACAATAATTGCGTACCCATGTATTATATCCGGTCGATTTCCGATCGTCCATAAACTCGGGGTGCTGCATCTTTCCTCCGAATGATTCGTAAAATTCGGGCAGCGTCTTTCTCGCTACAAATTCATTTGCCAGCTCCATATACCGCCTCGCCAACGTGGTAAGGTGTTCGTTACCGGGTTTGTTTCGGTTGTGCGTGATCTCGTGCCAGAACGTTGCCAGTGCGTCCGCTTCCTCGAACGAGACCTCGCCGCCCTGCCGCAGCTTTGTAAGCCCCGACAATACCCGATCGAGCCGCTCGCGGGTCATGGCGATCAAACCGTTCATGTCGGTATATCCATCTACACCGCGTTGTGTTGTTGCAATCAGCGACGAGAACCCGCGCTCGAACCATGTCCGGCGATCCTCCTGTTCCTGTATGAACCGCACCGCCTGTTCGGGGGTCTTTATCTCCTCGGCGAGTTTTGCGACGATCTTTTTTGCCGCTTCGGGAGCCTTGTTGTACGGGTGTTTGTCCGGGAACACTTTTAGCTCCTTTCCGGGATTGAACCGGAAAATCCGCTTTTTGGGCTCCTCGGTGATCTGCTCGCCGATCCCGACCGCCTGCTGGCTGTCGCTCTTGGGGTACCTGCCTTTGCGCACCTGTACGACGACGCAACGGCAGTTCCAGCCGTTGGGCGGCATGAACTGCTCCCAAAAAGGATCGCTTACGGGCAGGGTGATGTTGTGCAGCCGTTGGTGTTCCTCCCGCACCCGTTCGTCGTTTGCCGTCCGGTACTGCAAATTGTACCGATCGCCGTCCTGCTGGAAATCGTGCCATTTCGCCGCCATTTGGGACGACGTTACCGCGTGGTTGTATTCCGCATACAAATAGTTGCGGTTATACTTGGCGTCGATTTTTGCGACGTCCTCGTGGAATTTCTCGAACGGTTTTATCCCTCCGTCGTCCCCGATCAGCGACAAGCCGACCTCGTTCAAGGAGTGGTATGTTTTCAGCCCGGAGAAAATAAAGGCGTTGTTTTCCAACAGCCCGGTAAGCTCTGCGGGCATTTCCTCGCTTATCGACGAGGACACGGCACCTCCGAGGATGCGGAACGTCTCGTCGATCACGTCGCGGGCGGGCTGTTCCTGCAACATGGAGGGGGTAAACCCGCCCCTGTCGCGCACCCACTCTGCGGCACGTTCAAATACGCGGCTGTCGAACCCGAAATCGGGTGTTTTCCCGTCGTCTGCAAGCGTTAAAAGCTCGTCGCGGTATAAACCCTCGACCGCATCGTCGAGACCCCTGTAAAACGCCCGGAAATTCTTTGTCGGCACCTCCCGGGGGCTGGCGTCCTTGCCTTTGCCAACGTCAGCCCCTACTCGAAAAAACTGTTTGCGCTGGCTTTCTTAACCCCGGTGATCGGGATTTTGTACTTGTCGGCAAAATATTTCGGGTCGATGTCGTACTCTTGCAGGAGCAGGCGTTCGATCTCACGCTGTTCTGCGGGGGTGTAGCTCGTCGCCTCGTCCCAGTCGAATGTGACCCCCGCAAGCGGGAACCCGTGCCGGATCATCAGCGGGATAAGCCGATCGTTCACGAGGTACTTTATCATCGTGGCGTCCGCGCGGCAGATGTTCTCGAACACCTCGAGATGCGTTTCCGACTGCGACAACGAGCTGCCGTTGTCGATCGTCATAGTCTGCCCGAGTATGCCTTTGGAAATTTCCGAGTTGCATCGGTCGATCCGCTTGTCATACACGTTGTATGCGTCGCCCCTGCTGGTTTCCTTGATTTCGATCTCGGTGCCCTCCGGGAACAACCCCCACGATGCGGCACCCATTTCGGCGAGCATGGTTTCGATCCGCGCGATGTCCTTTGTGTCCTGCGACATGGTTTTACCGATACGGATCGGCATGCCGAACACCTCGCCGAACGTGTCCCAGTATGCGAGCATGTTTTTCTTGGAGAGCGACTGCGGGGCGCATTTGAGCAGCACGCCGAGGTCTCGGGCTTTCCCGACTTCGATGCACCACGCGGCGATGTCGCCCTCGCGGTACGATATGCCGTTTTTCCAGTCGTCGCCCGCCTCCCGGGTGATAACGCCGTATTCGGGCACGACGTGCTTGCGGGGCACCAGCTCGACGCCCGTAAAGGACATTACGCCGTTTTCGTTGGTGATGTCTCCGAACTGGATCAACGAATGCCCGAAATAGGGGCTGTCGAGTGCGAGGTCGAGGAAATCGTTGAACCACTCGCGCTCGAACACGAGGCGGGCTTTGTCGTCCTCCTTGCCGTTCTTCCCGGTGAGGACGAACGGTTTTTGCAGGGTCTTTCCCTTGCGTTGGGCGATACAGCCGGAGAGGTGCAGATCGACCAGCGCGTCGTTGTACACGTCGAGCAGGGCGCAGCGGTTCGGCTGCTCGTAATTGATCGCCGCCTGCCATGCCTGCCGCCACGTGGCGATGTCCTTTTTGGTGAGGTTCTCGGTCTGCTGGTTCAGTTCGATAAGGACGTTCCTTTTCTTCTTTACCTGCGAGGCGAACTGCGCGGCGAGGTTGAGCACGTCGCGCCTGTGCCGAGCCGAGGTTCCGGGCATCATCGAGAGGAAATTATCAAAAAAACGCATTCAGCATAAAATCACAATTTAAGCGGCGTTTAACCGCTGTTTAATAATCGTATTTGCTGGCGGACATGCCGCCGTAACGTATGGGGTTCGAGGTATCGGTTTCCCCGTCCTCGCCCGTGTACGTGGGTAGATTCGGCATCGAGCCTCCTTTGCTCACGCGGGTAAGCCACGCGATCGCGTTGTCGTAAAGTTCCTGCCGCCCGTCGAGAGCCAAGTTTTGCGGGAGCCAGTGCGCGAGGTAGTACAAGGCGATGTTTACCGTCACCTGCACGAGCATCGCGTTACGCTGGTCTCCCTCGGCGGCGAATGCCTTGTCGGTATCATAGCGCGTGCGGAGGTAGCTTGCGACCTCCTCCATAGCGACCCGCTCGGCTTTCTGCCGGGTCTCGGGTTCGCTGCGGGTGAGTATGTCGAGCTCGTCTTCGTCGCATACCACCCTGTAATCGTCCTCGGTCAGAAACATGGCTACCGGGTTTTGTAGATTGCGAGCGATTCCGCCTTTTCGGGCGTGAAGCCCTTGCGGAACGCGCCCTCCTTGATCTTGTTTTTGAGGTGCTGTTTGCTCACGACGAGGGGTTTGCCGCCGCACATGAGCACGAGCCACTTTCTGCCCGTCACTACGGCGTTGCGGTCGGCGCGTTTGATCGCCCGCTTGCATTGGATGTAAAGCACATAACTCCTGTATGCCTTTACGCACTTTCTGAAAATCTTTACCATGAGTTTTTAGATGTTGGTCGCCGCCCGAACTTGGGGGCGAACGTTTTTATTCTTGTTTGCTGTTGCAGGATGTAGATCGCCCCCTCGTCGGCGTCGGGCGCGTCGTCGTGGCTGCTTGTCCCTTTCTCGAACGCGAGGGTCTGTTCCAGTCCCGCGAGCGTGTCGGGGTCGTTCTGCCTGTCGGCGTTGTAAAACACGAACCCGCGCTCCCACAGCGGGGAGATTCCCTCGATGCGCTGGAACTTGTCGGGCTTCTTTCGTTTGTCCGCCCGTATGGGTAGCTGGTACCCGCGCAAATTCCCCTCGCGGGTAAACTCGTCGAGGATAATGTCTTGCAGGAAATTCGCCTCTATGTAATAGTAGCATATCACCCCGGCGGCGATCATCCGCTCGTGCATGTCGTACCACCAGCGCACCATTTCGGCGACCGAGCATTGCCGCACGAACGCCTCGATTTGGTGCAGTTCCGTTCCGATCTTTCCCCACAGCTTGATCGCCTTGTAGTCGTTCTTGCTGGTGCCCTTGAACGAGGGGTCGCAATACGCCACGAGGTAATCGTACTTGCAGAGCTTCGGCAGCTTCTTCCACTTGATCCACGTGTGTTTGAACACCGCGCCCTCGGTGATCGGGTTGTTCATCATTTCCTTTTGGAAAGAGCGGTACCCCATGAAACGCTCCATGTCGCGGAGCTCGTCGATCGACCATTTCGACGCCCACGCCACGCGCCCTTGCTTGTCGATCGCGTTCACCTGCGAGATCAGCACGCCGTCGGTGGCGCAGATATTGGCGAGCACGCTGCACTTGCTTATGAGGTTGCCGACCATGATAAACCGTCCGCGCCCGCCGTCGAGGGCACCGAACAACGCCTCTTTAACCCAGTCGGTGAGTTTGTTTACCCGGGTTTCGTTGCCGCATAATTCGTCGTCGTCGAGGTCGTCGATCACGATGTAGTCGGGGCGGTGGTTCCGGTACCGCAAGCCTCGGGGCGACTGCCCGCGTCCCCGGGCGAAAAACGCGCATCCGTCGGCGGTGACAAATTCGCCCTCCTCCCAGCTTCCGGAGTTGTACTGCACCCCGAAATCGTTTATATAGCGTTGGTTGTACTGCAACTCCGCCTGCAAGTCCGCCAGCAGGGTATTTGCGTTCTCCTGCGACTTGCCGACGAGCACCATTACGTTTATGTCCCGTACCTTTTGGCATTTCAGCCACATAGGGATCATTATATCCATGTGGGTACTCTTGGCGTGCCCTCGCGCCCATTTGAACGCGGCTTTGAGGTTGCGGTTCTTGCGGATTTTGTTCGCCGCGTCGATATGGAACGGCGCACTCTCGGTGTGTTTCCCGGTTGCCGGGTCGTCGGTGTAGTGCGGGAAATAGTAGTTTACGAAAAACGCGTAATCCGCCCGTGCCCGTTTGATACGTGCCTGCCTGTCCGCCTCGCTTTCGGCTCGGTTTACGGTGGTCTGCGCCTGTACGTTGTCGCACCACTCTTTCCACCGTTTGGCGGCGTCATTTACTCCTGCGACCGACATTATTGTCCTTTCGTGCTTAAAAGTTCCGAGACATACAGGTCTTGGTACCGATTGATCGCCTTTATCAGTTCGGGGGTGAGTTCCTCGTCATTGGTCGCCCTGTGTTGCAGCCATTTGCCGAAAGCGATAAACACCTCGATCGCATCGACGACGCTCGCTTTTTTGTCGAGCTTCTCTATTGCCGCCGCCAGTTTGGAAAGTTTGTCGCAGGCTCCGGCTACTTTCTCGGCATCCCTTTCTTCGTTGAGTTTTTCAACCTCGTTGCTTATCGCCCGCAGCAGGTTGTTTACGATTTCGGGGCGTGTAACGCTTTGGGCGGCTCTGCGTTTGTCCCACGCTTCCTCGGCTACCCACCTGTTTATAGTCTGTTTTGAAACGCCGACTTTCTCGGCGATGATGTTCTGCTGTTCGCCCGACATGTAGAGCACGCGGGCAAATTCCTTTTTCTCCTCGGAGACCTTATTTGCCATTCATAAGATACGGTTTAATCGGTTCGCACTCCCGGGACGGGAGTTTTCCACGATGCAAAATTCGGGGACTGCCCCGTGAAAATAAAAAAGGTTGCAAACTCTTTACACTCTTTTTGTTAGGGTGTTGCAAACCCCGCAAATTTGCATCGTTCAACATCGCGGAGTAGAGCAGTTGGCAGCTCGTGAGGTTCATTCCCTCAAGGTCGCAGGTTCGATTCCTGCCTCCGCAACAATATCGCGGGATAGAGCAGTTGGCAGCTCGCGAGGTTCATTCCCTCGAGGTCGGCGGTTCGAGTCCGTCTCCCGCTACAAAACCCCTTTTTAGAACTATGACCGACGGGGACGGTGGAGCCCTTAAAAGAAAAATGCCGTCCCCTATTTTTTGACGAATGGCAAAAGACTTTATCATCAACACGAGCGGACTTAACAGCTACGGCACCCGTGTCCTTACCCCGGGCATCGACCTCACGCAGTACAAGCGCAACCCGGTACTCCTCTACATGCACACGCGCGGTTTCGACGGCAAGAGCACCCCGATCGGGCGAGTCGAGAACATCCGCGTCGAGGGTGACGAGCTGCGGGGTACCCCCGTGTTCGACATGAAAGACCCGTTTGCGGCAGAGATCGGGCGCAAGTGGGAGGAGGATTTCATCCGCATGTGCTCGGCGGGGTTGGAGCCCGTCGAGTTGAGTACGGCGACCGAGCACCTGTTGCCGGGACAATCCCGTGCGACGGTCGTGCGCTCGAAGCTCGTCGAGGTCTCTATTGCGGACATCGGCTCCAACGACGACGCCCTGCAATTATACGAGCCGAGCGGTAAAATCCTGCGGCTGGCATCGGGCGTGGACAGCGAGATCGTCCCGCTCCTCAAAAACGCACACACCCCGGCGGCGGAACCCGCCCCGGAAGAGAACAACGGTAACAATCAAACCCTTTTTTCGATGAACAAAATCCTACTGACCCTCGGGTTGCCCGCAACGGCTACCGAGGACGACGCGGTAAACGCGATCACCAAGTTGCAGGGCGACGTCGCCCGTATCGAGACGCTCGAACTCGCCCGCATCGAGGCGGCGGTTGATGCCGCTATCGAGGCACGAAAGACGACCGCCGACAAGCGCGACCACCTTATCACGCTGGGCAAAAAGGCAGGTTTCGACACCCTGCAATCGACTATCGCCATGCTGACCCCGGTACAGAAGCCGACGCAGCTTATCAACCCGGTGGGCGGAGCGGCTTCGGGCGCAAGCGTCGAGCTGGCATACTCGGAAATGTCCGACGAGCAGCTCCGCAAGCTCGAAAAGGAGAACCCGGAGAAGTTCCTGCAACTGTTCAAAGCCGAGTTCGGCTATGTCCCCAAGATCGACAAGTAACACTCAAACCTTTCTAACAGAATGAAAAAGTTTCTTTTTGCCCTTATGGGCTTTATCTGCGCGATTTCCGTGAATTGCGCCGCCGGAGCTGTCGGAGCCTCCGCGCTCGGGTTTCAGCCCGTGTACGGAGTGCTGGCGGTGAACGGCGTCTCTTTGCTGTCCGGTCTGTGCGGCGGTTTCATGCCCTCGGGGGCACTCTGTGCCGGGCTCTATACCGAGGCGTGGACGGGCTTTATGATTAAGGCGTTCCGCACCGATCCCGAGGGGCTGGGCTGGTACAGCAAAATCCGCTCGTTCGACCAGTATGTCGAAAAGGACGTGATCCATTTCGTGAACATCGGCGGCGACCCTACCGTGTTGGTGAACAATACCTCGTACCCGCTGGAGATCGAGGAACTGGAGGACGGCGACAAGGCTGTAACGCTCGACAAGTACCAGACCAAGCCGACGCGCATCACCGACGACGAGCTGTATTCGCTCTCTTACGACAAAAAGGCGACGGTTATCGAACGCCACAAGGAGGCTATTTCGGAGAAGAAATACTCCCGCGCCATTCATGCGATCGCCCCGAACGAGAACAGCAAGGCAACTCCCGTGATCCTCACGAGCGGCGAGGTGTCCGAGGGTCGCAAGATTATGACCCGCAAGGACATCGTGCGCCTTAAAAAGCTGTTCGACAAGAACAAGGTGCCCAAGGCGGGGCGTTGCCTCGTGTTGTGCAGCGACCACGTCGCCGACCTGCTCGAAAACGATCAGAAGTTCTACAACCAGTATTACAATGCCGAGAGCGGCAAGGTAAACAAGGTGCTGGGCTTTGAAATCTACGAGTACGACGATTGCCCGTACTACAACGCTACCACGTTGAAAAAGGTCGCTTACGGTTCTGTTCCGGCGGATACGGACATGCAGGCGTCGATCGCTTTCTCGCCTACGCGCATGATGAAAGCCAACGGCAGCGTCAAGACCTACGCATCGGAGGCGAAGAACAACCCGACCACGCAGGAAAACCTTATCAGCTTCCGCACCTATTCGATCTGCCTGCCCCTCAAAGACGAGGCAATGGGCGCGATCGTGAGCGCGAAAGCAGCGTAACCCCTAAACCACCCGACAAATGAAAAAGGAGCTTAAATATTTGGTTATCCATTGCACCGCCACGCCTCGAGGACGCGAGGTTACAGCCGACGAAATCCGGGCGTGGCACACGTCTCCCCAACCGCGAGGCAGAGGGTGGCGGCAAGTGGGATATACCGACCTTTTTCATTTGGACGGTAGCGTCGAGCGGCTTGTCGCCAACAACGAGGATGCGTGGGTCGATGATTGGGAGATCACGAACGGAGCCGCCGGATATAACGGTGTGTCGCGGCATATCGTGTACGCTGGCGGTTGCGACAACAACAGGGCACTCACCCCTGCGGACACGCGCACCCCGCAGCAGCTCGAAGCCTTGCGGCGGTACGTGCTGGCGTTCCATGCCCGGCATCCCCGGGTGAAGATCGTCGGGCACCGCGACCTGCCGGGCGTGCGTAAGGCATGCCCCTCGTTCGACGTTCCCGCGTGGTTGAAATCTATCGGTATTGTGCAATGAGTACGGAGTTGTTGTTGGCGATAATCGGCATTACTGCGGCTCCTGTCACCTCGTGGCTCGCCTCGAAACTCACGCGGCAGAAATACAACACCGAGATCGCAAGGCTGCGCGCCGAGGTTGCCGCCGCCCGCGCGGATGCCAACCGCAAGGAACTGGAGAACGTGCGTGTCGGAAATGAAATCATCATGCAGAACATCGTGCGCCCTTTGGAGGTGCAGGTAAAACGACTGAATACGAATGTTTCAAGACTGGAAAAAGCCGTCGGCAAAATTTCTCTTTGCCCTCACGCTGCTGACTGCCCCGTTTCTCACGAGCTGCTCAGCCACAAAGACGGCGATGATGCAGAGCACGACGGAAAGTAACCTCGAGCACGCTGCCGATTACGGGGAGGAAACCGAGACGAGCAGCACCGAAAGTTTGGAGGCGGTCGGCGATCGGCACGAACAGACCGACACCGAGACGACGACCGAGCTGTCGAGCAACGAGGAGGTGACGACCACCGTGCGGGAGTACGACACGGAGAAACCGACCGATCCCGTCACGGGGACGCCGCCGCTCAAACGGGAGACCACCCAAATGCGGCGCAAGACGGATGCAGGGCGGCAGACGCAGACCACCGGGCAGACGATCGACGAGCACCGGGAACTATCCGGCGAATCGAGCAGCCACGAAGCCGCAAAGACGGAATTGCAGGAAACCAGCGGGGAGAGTACGCATATCGACACGAACACCGAAACCCGCGAGCGGCGGGGGTTGAATCCCCTGCAACGCCTGCTCTGCACCCTCGGGGGGCTTGTCGTCGCGGCGGGGCTCGTGTGGCTGGTGTGGAAACTTAAACGGCATTTATAAACCATTCAAACACCATTTGACTATGGCAAAGAAAGAAGATAAGGCGGAGAACCCGCAAACCAAGACCGGGGCACCTGTCCCGACCGGACAGGAACCCCCGCAGGACAACACCGGGGAGGGCATGGCGGATCAGCCGCAGGCGGGAGGCGAACAGCCGACCCCGGACGGAGCTACGGGCGATGCAGCCCCCGCAGCAAAACCCCCGACCAAGAAAACGGAGCCGAAAGTTTCGGACGCCGTGCAAAAGGTCGGCAAAGCCCTGCTCAAAAGCAACCCCGATATGTCGGTCGTGTACATGACGGCGGACGGTCGCGGGTTCTACGAGAGAAACGACGCGGACAACCACGCCCGCACGCTCAACAACAAGGCGGTGACGCCTGTAAAGAGATAGCCGAATGCAGAGTATCAAATTTGAACGTACCAACGGCAACATCCCCAAGACGGCGGCGGGACTGGATCACGTCAGCGGGTTCCTCGCCTACGTGACGGCTCTGCCGGAGGGGTTCTCGGACGAGAACCGCATACAGGCGTGCTCCTCGATCGAGACCGCCGAGAAACTCGGCATCACCAGCGACGAGGGCGCGGCATGGGAAATCCGGATGCTGCACTACCATTTGAGCGAAATTTACCGTCTCAACCCGGGCATCAGCCTGTACGTCGGTCTTTTCGCCAAGCCTACGGGCGGCCCCTATACCTTTTCGGAGGTCAAGAGCCTGCAAAACTACGCGGGCGGCTCGCTGCGGCAGGTTGCGGTGTGGTGCGGGCACAAGGAGCTCGAGGCGGGCGACCTCACGGCGTTGCAGGGCATCGCAACCTATTTGCAGGAATACGACCGCCCGCTCTCTATCGGTTACGCGCCGAAAGTCGGCTCCGTCACGTCGTTGCCGTCGAGCCTCGCCGGAGCCGGGAAATGCAATGTCTCGGTCATCATCGGACAGGCTGGCAAGGGTGTCGGCGCGCAGTTGTACGCCGACAAGGGCAACACGGGCAAAGCCTCGGTTTCGGGGCTGGGCGTGTGGCTGGGCATCACCTCCAAAGCGGCGGTACACCAGTCGATCGCCGCAGTGGAGAAATTCCCGACGGGTATCGACCTGCCCGCGTTCGGCGACGGAACGCTGCTGCGCGACCTCGACACGGCGATCGTGGAAAACCTCGACGTCTCGCGTTACCTGTTTTTCGTGACTTACGACGGCTTCGCCGATTCGTATTTCAACGATTCGCACACAATGGACGACGCGGTGAGCGACTACGCCTATATCGAGAACGTCCGCACTATGGACAAGGCGGTTCGCGGCATCCGTAAAGCCCTACTCCCGAAGCTCGGCGGCGAGCTCTACGTGAACGCAGAGACCGGGCAGCTCGCCTCCTACGAGGTGGAATACCTCACCGAGCTTGCGAACAAGCCGCTCGAGGACATGCAGAAAGCGGGCGAGTTGAGCGGCATGTCGGTAGAAATCAACCCCGACCAAGACGTGTTATCGACTTCCGAGCTGGAGTTCGTCATCAAGCAGGTAGGCGTCGGGGTGCTGCGCAGGATCAAATGTAAAATCGGCTTTGCAAAAAAAGCATAAACCAATCGGCTGAATGGCAGAAGCAACGGATTTAATCCCTCTTATCAACGGTATCGAATACTCGTGGGGAGACATCACGGCGACCGTCGGAGGCGTGCCCGTCGTCGGAATTACGGCGATCGAGTACGGCGACGACCAAGTTGTCGAGAACCACTACGGGGCGGGGCGGCATCCCGTTTCGTACTCCAAAGGCAGAATCACCCCGAGTGCCAAGATCACCGTCGCAATGGGCGAGGTGATCGGCTGGCAGGCAAAAAGCCCGACCGGGCGGTTGCAAGACCTCGCACCGTTTCCTATCGTCGTGGCATACATTCCCGAGGACGGGCAGATCGTGACCGACAAGATTATGAACTGCCGTTTCAAGAAGAACGCCCGCAACTGGAAAGAGGGGGACACGCGGCAGCTCGTCGATCTCGAGCTGGTGCCCTCGCATATCAAGTGGCACAACAAGTAACAGCAAGTTTAACCGGGGCGGGCGTGACTGCCTGCCCCTTTTTATCGAGTGATTTATGAACAAGGACAACAACATCGAGGAGATCAAGGACGCCAAAGGCGAAGTAATCCGCACGCTCGTGTTCACGGACAAGGACGGGGTGAGAACCTACAAGGACAAGGACACCGGGGAGGTCGTCAAGACGCTGCACGTCTGCGACGGCGGCGTGTCGGAGGAGCAGATCAAAGCGTGGAAAGCCGAACACCGCAAGGTGCACATGATCGAGGTCGAGGACGACGGCGACCTGTTCGTCGGGTATTTCCGCCGCCCGAGCATCGAAACCATGTCGGCGGTAAACTCGCTCGCCAAAAAGGACGAGATCAAGAGCACGATAACCCTGTTCGAGAACTGCTGGCTCGGCGGTGATCCGGTTATGAAAACCGACGTGCTGGTACGCATGGGCGCGATCCGCCAGCTCGGGGAACTGTTCAACAGCGTAACCAGCCGCTTAAAAAACGTGTAGAGGCGTACCGGTTAAGCGATAACGACGACGAGCAGTATATCGCCAAAGGGTGCGCCCTTATCCGGGCGAATTTCCATATCGACCCGCGCGAGCTCACCGAGGAGGAGTGGGCGCAGCGGTTTTCTGAGGCGGTATGGATCGAGGGAGCGCGATTAACCAACCTTGCCAAGATTTTAGCAAAACTTTTCGAGACATCGGACAATGAGTGAGTACGCCTTTAATTATTCGTTCAACATCACCGGGGACGCCGCCACCGTAGCGCAACAGATTACGGGGGACGTCACCGCGTTGAACAATACCGTCAAACAGGCGTCGGGGCTTTGGGATTCGTTTGCCGGAAAGGTCGTCGCGTTCAACCAGCTTTCGCAGTTTGTCGAGGGGTTCTCGCGCACGGTGGACGAGACGCTCGCCCCGGGTGCCGCCCTCAATGCTTCGCTCGCCGACCTGTCGGCAATTTCGGGCGAGACGGGCGAGAGCCTGCGGACGATCGAGCGATACGCGCGTGATGCAGCAAAGACGTTCGGCGGTTCTGCGGCGCAGAGTGTCGAATCGTACAAACTGCTGCTCTCGCAGCTCTCCCCGGAGCTCGCCAAAACCCCGGATGCCCTTAAAGCTATGGGGGACAATATCGCCGTGTTGAGCAAGACAATGGGCGGGGACGCGAAAGCCGCCGCCGAGGTGCTCACTACGGCGATGAACCAGTACGGGGTCTCGCTTGCCGATCCTATGGAGGCGAGCCGAAAAATGGCGCAGATGATGAACGTCATGGCAGCGGCGGGACAGGCAGGTTCCGCCGAGCTGCCGACGATCAAAGTCGCGCTCGAGCAATGCGGTATGGCTGCAAAGGCTGCGGGTGTCTCGTTCGAGGAGACGAACGCCGCGATACAGGTGCTCGACAAGGCGGGCAAAAAGGGAGCCGAGGGCGGTGTCGCCCTGCGAAACGTCATGTCGATACTCTCGACGGGGCGTTTCCTGCCGAAAGACGTCAAAGAGGAACTCACGGCGGCGGGCGTGGATATAAACGCCCTCACGGACAAATCGAAAACCCTCACGGAACGTTTGCAGCCCCTTAAAACCGTTCTCAACGATACGGCTTTGTTTACAAAGCTGTTCGGGCGCGAGAACAGCAACGCGGCAATGGCTCTCGTGCAGGGCATCGACGAGGTGAACCGATACACGGACGTCATTTCCGGGACAAACACGGCATTCGATCAGGCGGGTATCATCATGGAATCGTACAACGAGAAGAAAGCCCGGGTGCAAGCCCGGTTCGACGATTTCCGCATTTCGGTGTTCAACGCGACGGGGGATTTCGGCATTTGGGTCGAGACGGTGGCGGGTTCGCTCGTCCCGCTCTCGCAGCTTATGCCGCTTATTATGGGCGTCGGCAAGGCTATGACGCTGGTAAAGAGCATCAATTTCGCGGGCGTGTTCTCGTCCCTCTCGCGCATGGTGACGGTCGCGCGTTACCAGTTGCTTTTTATGAACGCCGAACTCCGCACCGGGCAAATGGTATCTGTCGGGTTCCTCGGGAACATCACCCGGGCGACCGCCGCCGTCGTGCGTTTCGCAACGGTGGGGCTGCTCTCGGGCGTAAAGGCTCTCGGGGCGTGGGTTCTCTCCCTTGTCACAGGCGGCACGGCGTCGGCAACGTTCGCGGGCATCGCCTCGGGAGCTTTTGCCACGTTCAAGGTCGCGGCGGTCTCGGCGTGCCGGGCTGTGGGTATCGCTATCATGAACATCCCGATCATCGGCTGGATCGCCGCCGCAATCGCGGGGCTTATCGCGCTGGGCGTCTATTTTTGGAATACCTCGGCGAAATTCCGTGCCGTGCTTAAAGGTCTCGGCGCGGCGTTCGTCGCCACGTTTAAGGGTATTTGGAACTTGGCTAAAACCGTATTCGGGTCTATCGGCGACCTTATCAAGGCGGCGTTTTCGCTCGACGGCAAGGGGATCAAGGAGGCGATCAGTCGGTTAAAAGGCGGGTTCTCGGAGTTCGGCAGCAGCGTCGGCAAGGCGTTCAATGACGCCTACGAGGGCGAAATGGCGCGCAGCAAGGCGGAGCAGGAAGCCAAGAAGAAAGCGGAGGCGAGCGAAACGGGCGATCCGGTCGTCGTCGCCCCGGATTCGGGCGGCGGGTCTATTTCGGCGGGGCTGGCAGGCATCGGCGGCAGCCCCGACAAGGCGGATAAAATCAAAAACATCAACGTCACGATCGAGAAGTTGATCGACAAGTTCGAGATACACACGACCAACATGCACGAGGACATCGGCAAGGTCAAGGAAATGGTCGCGGAGGCTCTGACCGGGGCGGTGAACGACGTAAACTATGCAATGTAATGAGCGGATTATCCCCTATAAGTTTTGAGTTCGTGGCAGCAGGCGTCGCCCGCCGCGCACGTGTCGCCCTTGCGCGCCTTGTCCCCTCGCAGGTAAACAAGGAGGTTCCCTCGTGGGAGGGGCACGGCGGGGCACCCGAGGGCGCGGAGGTCGCCACGCCGATCACCGAGCGGACGTTTTGGGAGAGCCGTTATGTGCTTACGGAGCTGACCTTGTGCAAGGAGGACGGCGAAACGCTGGTCGTGAACGATGCGGTCGTCACCGTCACGCAGGAGAAACACATCGTCCGCACGACGCTCGTCGGGTTGAACGGTACGATCAAGGAGTACATCTGCAACGGCGACTATGACATCAGCATAAGCGTCGGTATCGTCGCTGTGGATTCCGCCGGGCAGATCGTGGACGAATACCCGGAGGAGGGCATCCGCAAGGTGCGGGAGTTCTTGGACGAGAACAAGGCGGTCGAGGTGACGAGCGTGTTCCTGTCGATCTTCGGCATCGGGCGTATGGTCGTCACGCGGTTCTCGCTCAAACAGGAAACGGCGTCGAACCGTCAGACGATCGAGGTGCGGGCACTTTCGGACGAGGACTATGTAATCAAGAGCACCGAGTATTAAACGGCATTTGAAAAGCGATTGAGCAGTGTTTAGGCTAACGGCAAAAATAGAGATCAGAAGCGCGAAAACGTGGGTTTTCGATAAGGTCGCCTCGGTGGAGATCACCCGCGACATCGAGACGCTCACGGACACGTGCGTTTTGCAGTTGCCTAAAAAAGTGAAATGGCAGGGCGAAAGCACGATCCCGATAGGGCGCGGCGACGAGGTGACGGTGTGGCTGGGGTATGACGGCGACCTGCAATTCGCATTCCGGGGTTTCATCACGACGCTCGGGTTGAAAACCCCGACGACGATCACCTGCGAGGATTACATGTTCCGCCTCAAACAGCGTGAGGCAAAGAAGCTCGCCTACAAGAACGCCACGATCGGGCAGATCCTCAAAGACCAAGAGCTCGGCATCGGGTACAAGGTTTTCGGGGAGCAGTCGATCGGGCAGTACCGCGTGACGGCGGACACGTTGAGCGCGCTTTTGGGACAGTTGAAAGATCACGGCGGCGTGCGGTCGTTTATCCGCATCGAGGACGACGAGCCCGTGTTATACTCGGGCGTGCTGTTCGAGCGCGGTAAGACCCCGAAACAGGTATTTGCAACGGGGTTGAACCTTATCGACGACACGCAGCTCAAAGTGCAGAATGCCGCCGACGTGAAAATCAAGGTCAAGGCGGTTTCTCTTATGCCGAACAACAAGAAAATCCGCGTCGAGGTGGGCGACACGGACGGGGAAACCCGGACGCTGCACACCTACAACAAGCAGGAGGCGGAGTTAAAGGCGTGGGCGAAACAGGAGCTCGAGCGGTTGAAACGTGACGGTCTCGTGGGTTCGTTTACGACGTTCGGCGCGGAGCTGGTCGATAAGCTCGACAACGTGGGTATCAAGATCGACGGCGAGCGCAAAGGCGTCTATCAAGTACAGAAGAACGTAATAAAATACTCCCCGAGCGGTTTCCGGCAGGAAATCACCCTCGGGGCGAGAGTGGCAGAATGACGATTCAGGAAGCAATCCGGAAAATGGCGGCGGCAGGCACGGAACCGTACTGCAAGGTCTGCACGGTCGATGCGGTGGACGAGGACGCCCGCACGGTGGACTGCACCCCGCTCGACGAGGGCGCGCCCCTTTTGGGCGTGAACCTGCAAGCCAACCAAGAGTGCGGGGATGGCGTCGTGCTGTTCCCTGCGGTCGGCAGCTACGTCGTCGTGTCGTTTCTCGGGGCGTCGGTGGCGGTGGTCGTCCTCGCGGAGAAAGTCGATAAAATCGACCTCAAAATCGGGGACACCACAACGGAGATCGTGGACGGGCAGGTCGATATTGCCGTCCGTGACACGACGGTAAAGATCAGTCCCGAGGGCGTTGTCATCAACGGCGGCGGTTTGGGCGGCATGGTGAAGATCGAGCAGCTCACGCAGAAACTGAACGACTTTATCGCGGCGTTCAACAGCCACACGCACGAGATTCCGACGGGTTCCGTTGCGGTGGCGGGCAGCGCGACGTCGCAGGCAAACCCCGCTCCGGTCGCGGTTCCGGCAATAACGAGCCAGCACCCGAGCGTCGCGGTATCGGATTACGAGGACGAGAAAGTAAAACATTGATCGAATGGTTGGAATGTTAATAGACCCGGACACGGGCGATTTGCAGGTCAAGGACGGCACGCTGGCACTCGGGGACAATACCGGGCAGGTTGCCGAATGCGTGCTTTTGGCAGCCCGGGGCGAGTTGAAAGAACACCCGCTCGTGGGCGCGGAGATTACCAAGCTGGCAAACGGCAACGGCGATCCGCTTTGGAGCAATAACGCGAAACAGATGCTCCAAGCGTGCGGCGTTCGGGTTTCGCGCGTTTCGATCGACGACAACCGCATAACGATAGAGTGATGAACAAGGTAAAACCCCTCGACAGGCAGAGCCTTATCGACGTCGCGCTGCAAACAAGCGGCGGCGTGGAAGGTGCCCTCGGCATGTCAATCAAAAACGACATCCCGGTATCGGGAGAGCTCGCCCCGGACGTGGAGCTCGAGACCGCCCCGGTGGTCGATAAACTGGTTCTCGGACGTTACGAGGCGCGGGGCATCCGTCCGGCGACCGATATTTCGGCGGAGGACTTGGCGTGCGTGCCCTACGGGGGCATCGGTTTTATGGGGATTGAAATTGATTTTATAGTGAGCTAATGGCGAGGACTATTGCAGAGATAAAAGACGGCATCGCCGGAGATTTCATGCGCAACGAGGACGTGGCGCGTGCCTACGGCTTCGAGGCTGGCGACAGCTTTACGGCGCATTTCAGCAAGGCGTCGGTGGAGAGCGTGTTGTTCTACATTTTCGCGTGCGCCGCGTGGGTCGTGGAGAGCCTTTTCGACGAGCACAGGCGGGAGGTGAGCTCGTGCATCGAGGAGATTTTGCCGCACCGTCCCAAGTGGTACCGCGACAAGGTGCTGGGCTTTATGAAAAACAAGGTTTTGATCGCCGACACGGACAGATACGACACGGAGGGCATGAGCGAGGACGACATCGCCGCCGCAAAGGTGGTGAAACATGCCGTCGCGGTGGAGAACAACGACGCCTCGATTCTGACGATCAAGGTTGCCGGGGAAAACGGCGGTATGCGCCAGCGGCTGGACGGGGAGACCGAAACGCAGCTCGCGGCATATATCGCCGAGTTCAAGGACGCGGGTGTGCGCATCAACTTGGTAAATATCGACGCCGACACGTTCAACTGCGAGGTCGATATTTATTACGATCCGATGCTGCTGCCCGAGGAGGTCGAGGGTGCGTGCCGGGATACGGTGCGGGCGTATATCGAAAACCTGCCGTTCAACGGCGAATATACGAACATGGCACTCGTGGATGAGTTGCAGAAAGTCGAGGGGGTGAAGATCGTCGAGTTCCGGGGTGCGACGACCTCGGCGAACGGGGAAACGGCAGTCGTTCCGATCAACGCCCGGCATGTTCCCGTCGCGGGCTATTTCAAGGCGGGGACGATCACGATAAACCGACACGTGTATGAGTAAATACGAGGTAAATATCAAGCGTTTCGCGCTGCTCCTGCTGCCGACGTTCTGGCGTCGTCCGATCCTTGCGACGCTCGCCTATGCAATGGTCTCGCCGCTGGGGTACCTGCACACCCGTTTCGTGCTGTTCCGTCGCGATACCGTTTACCGCCTCACCCACAACGGGCAGGTGTGCTATCTGCGGGCAGTGCTTAACGACCAGTTCGACCCGATCGAGCGGCGCATCACGATCACGGAGGAAGCGGCGGGCGCGGGCGTGTTGATGCTCCACAAGCGGGAGGAGGAGCAGGCGTTCCTGCTGCCGACCCGCGAAACGGGCAGGGCGTTTATCATCAACCGCCGGGGCTTCGGCGGGATCAACGGATTCGATTTTTGGGTGAACATCCCGATTTCGCTATACGACACGGTGGACGTCTCCCGGTTGCGTGCGATCGTTGGCACGTACAAATTGGCGTCAAAGAGATTTTCGGTAAACTACATTTGAGGATGAAACAGACGATAGGACGGTTCCTTTTGCAACCGAACAAGAATTTTCCGGTCGATTGCGAGACGCTGGACGCCTTGCAGACCAACATCGCGCTCTTGCAGGTGCTCGGCAACCTCGCCGGGGACAAGTCTATTTTGCTGGGCTGCGAACCGGAGCAGAACGGCACGCGCCGCAAGGCGGGCTATGTCTTTCTGAAAACAAAGGACTTTCCGGAGGGCGAGGTCATTTACTGGGAGGGCGGCACGGTCTCCGGCGGCATGTACGTCGATCAGCAGATCGTCCCCGTTACGGCACAGGGCTACGAGTTCCCGCAGGCATACACGGTGCGGTCTCTCAAACCGGGTGTCGGGAGCGAAAATTACAAGTGGGGCGACTTTGCCGCCGTGCCGACACCCCGGGAGCTGGAGGATAAGATCAAGACACAAGACACGACGATCGGGGAACTCTCCGCCCCGCCGTTGGGCATCGTCCAAATGTGGGCGGGCAAGACGGTTCCGGCGGGTTACGAACTTTGCGAGGGTCAGCAGCTCAAAATCACCGATTACCCGGAGTTATACAAGGCACTCGGCACGACGTTCAATAATGCGTACAGCGCGACGGGTACGCGTTATTCCACCTCGAGCGGGTATTTCCGCATGCCCGATCTGCGGGGGCGGTTCGTCGTGGGGCACAACCCGAGCGACACGGATTATAACAGCTACGGCAAAGCGGGCGGCGAAAAACAACACGCGCTCACGATCAAAGAAATGCCGTCGCATACCCACCCGCAGAACCTATGGGCGGAGGACAGCGGAACGTGGAAAGGCGGCGGGCGCAACTCGTCCCCGAACTCCACCTCCAAACACGACCGGACGACCCAGTACGGGAACACCAACGCGACGGGCGAGGGTGCCGCGCACGAGAACCGCCCGCCGTATTACGTGCTTGCGTACATCATGCGGGTACGATAACCGATAAACCGATTCAAGAATGGCAATCAGAAGCATAGCGCAATTAAAAGCGTGGTTCAAGCGCGGGAAATATCCCACCGAGGCGCAGTTCGCGGACTGGATCGACAGCTTTTTCCACAAGGAGGAGGACAAAGTGCCGATTTCGTCGGTCGAGGGACTTCCGGAACAGCTCAACGGCAAGTATGATGCGGCGGCAGGAGAACAACTCGAGAGCAATTTTCGACAGTTGAGAACCGACTACGAGGCGCACGAAAAGTCCTCCCGGGAACAATTCAACAACATAGCCGACAATATCGAGGAACTCGAGGCGGAGGATGAGCGGCAGCAAGGGGAGATCGACGCGTTAAACACGGAAGTTGAAAACATCCACAAGAAAGACGCTGCGCAGGACGAGGAAATCGAGGAGTTGCACAAAACAGATACAGCCCTGCAAACGAGCCTCACGGCTGCGCACGACGACATAGGCAAAATCCGTGAAATGCTCAAAAGCGGGGCAACGCTGGCCGAGGCGAAAGCCGCGCTCGTTGCGCTGGGTGCCAACTACAAGGATTTGTACGCGGTCGCCAGCACGCTAAAGACGTTTTTGCAGTCGAAAGACACGGCGGACGCGACAATCAACACATGGCAGGAGATCGAAAGTTTCTTGCAGGGCATCACCGACGCGCAGAGCCTTACAACCCTGCTCTCGCAGCTCGAGACCAAAATCACGACGGCGTACAATACCGCGATTGCAGCGGCGGTCAAGACCGAAAAAGAGCGGGCGGAGGCTGCCGAGCTCGAAGTGTCCCGGCAGGTCGATCGGGAAAAGACCCGGGCGGAGGCCGCCGAGTCCGCTTTGGACAATCGCATCACGCAGACCAAAGCGGAACTCAAACAGACCGACGTCGAGATCAAGCAGGATATTGCAGCGGTGCGCCAAACGATGCTCGGAATTTTGGCCGAGAGTGCGGGGCGCGTTATCCCGCTGGTGGTGAATGTCACCCCGCCGCGGAAAATCACCCTCGGCAACACGGTAACGCAATACATCAAAGCCGAACTCCTGCCGAGCTTCGCGGTTCAAAACGTCCTCTTTTTGGGTGACGGCAAGGCGGTCGAGGTTGATCCCGACGGCGCGGTGCAGGTTCTCGGACTCGGCAAAAGCCGGGTACACGTCATCCCGACGGAAAACACCGCCCTGCACAAGACGGTCGAGATTGAGGTTGTCCGCCCCTCGGCTCTCAAAGACGCGGACGGCGGTTTGCTCGTGACGGCAGGAAACAACATACTTTTAACATAAAACATTTGCAACAATGGCATTTACGGAACAGGAAGAAAACAACGTGAGGGCGATGCTTTCGGCGTTTCAGAACGCGAAAAGAATCAACGAGCTGCCTTGGGCTACGGGCAAACTCTCGGATATGGCGGTACCCGTGCAGGACGAGAGCGGCGAGACGCGGCGCATGAACCTCGCCGAAGCGGTCGAGACGGCGGGCAACCCGATCGCGGGTAGGTATTGGGACGAGACAAACTCGTCTCCGGTCGCTGCCGGGTATTACGGCAGTCTCGCCGCCCTCAAAGAGCTGCCTAAAAAACTGGGGCTCGGTCGCTACCTCGTGACGGACGACCGCGTGCGCCGCAAGCTCGACCCGGCGGATTCCAACCGCTACGAGGACGGCAGTCCGGCAAAGCTCGACGGCACGCAGGGGCAGTGCATGTGGTGCTGGAATGCGCACTATTACACGACGTGGAAAGAGGGGAACCGCACGATCGAGACGATCACGTTCCAGCCGATTCCGGGCAAGAAATCGGTTTACGTGCCTGCGGGCGGTATTTCGTGGCTCGGTGCCGGAGTGATCGACCGCACCGACCAAAAGCTCTGCTCGGTCATTTCCACCGATGAACGATACCGCGGCGGCAACGGCAGCGTGCTGTCTGCTTATACCAACCTTGCCGACGATGCGCCCCAAAAAACCATGCTCGGAATGCCTGCGACGGCGTACCCTTACGGTGGTTTCAGTACGATCGCCCGCAAGCGCGGCGAGGGCTGGGAGGCGTGTTGGTATGTTGCCCGCGCGGTCGTGGAGTACACGATGCGCATCATCCTCGGCACGCGGCACTCGCAATCGGCATACAACGCCGAACTCGATGCGGACGGTCTGTATCAAGGCGGGCTCGGGTCTGGCGTCACGAATATGCCGAACTGGGGCGATTACAACGGGTATTATCCGATCGTCCCGACCTCCGTCGGTTTGGAAAAAGGCGACGGAATCGGCATCGTGGAGTACAGCGTGACGAAAGGCGACGGCACGGCGGTGTACACGGCACCCGTCCCGGTGTTTTTCGGTCTCGTAAACCCGTTCGGGCACCTGTGGGGCGTCTGCGGGGGTCTCGTTATCGACGTGGGCGCGGAAAAAACGCGCGCGTATGTCGCGCCGTCGCTTTACGCCGGGTTCAGTTGGACGGACACCGAGGGCATGTTGCTCGCGGCGGAACTGCCGCGCGCGGAGGGTTACATCAAGAAATATTCGACGCACCTGCTGTGCTGCTTGCCGACGGAAGTCGGCGCAACCGCCGCAACGTATTTCGCCGATTATTTTTACACTACGCCGAGCAATCCCGGTTTCCGTGTCCGCTTGGTGGGCGGTTCGTCGAACTATGGCACGTATGCGGGCGCGTTCGTGACGAATGCGGCCGATGCGGCGACGAATACGTCTGCGACTGTCTCCTCGCCCCTCTGCTTTTTCGAGGAAGACCCCACGATAAGCGAATAAGACGAAAACGAAAAACGAGCGTTCTTTGAAATTTTGACATACCGATATAGTGAGACGACGGCGGGATAGTATTTTGTTATCCCGCCGTAAGGCGGGCGAAAATTTTTTGATTTTCGGTTTTTTTGTGTATCTCGCGTGTTTTCAGTATCTTTGCGCGTCCGATAATGTAGGACGGGTTGCTCTTTAGGAGGTGTTTGCTTTTCCGTGTCCGCTTGGTAGGCGGTTCGTCGAACAATGGCACGAATGCAGGCGCGTTCGTGACGAATGCGAACAATGCAGCGACGAATACGAATGCGAATGTCTCCTCGCCCCTAAACTTTGCAAGTAGTAACAGGAATAAAAGCGTCAAAGAGAACCTCGCCGCTTGGCGGAAGATAACAAACGCAGAACGGGTGCCGGTAGGCTGGTAACGGCTCGAACGCTCCCAAGTTAGCAAAGCAGAACCACAGAACCACTGACCCGATGAATGAAACGATTTGGCAACCTTTACGAGCGTGTCTGCGCTTATGAGAATTTAGAAGCGGCGTTTTACCACGCCAGCGAGGGCAAACGGAAACGCCCCGAGGTTCAAGAGTTTGCCTCCGATCTGGAGGCGAACCTCCGCCAAATTGAGCAGGAGCTCAAAGATCACACCTATCACACCCCCCGTTACGACGTATTCATCAAGTACGAGCCGAAAGAACGGATCATCTATAAACTGCCGTTCCGCGACCGGGTCGTGCACTGGGCGATTATGTTGGTCGTGGAGCCTATATGGGTGAGCAACTTTACGCGGGACGTGTACGCATGTGTGAAAGGCAGGGGCATACACCCGTGCCTTAACCGCCTGCGCCGCGAAATGGAAGCCGACCCCGAGGGTACTGCCTATTGTCTGAAACTCGACGTCCGCAAATTCTACCCGTCCATAGACCACGACATCCTCAAACAGGTTGTCCGGGTCAAGATCAAAGACCCGGAACTGCTCGGGCTGCTCGACGAGATTATTTGCTCGGCGGACGGGGTGCCGATAGGCAATTACCTAAGCCAATTTTTCGCAAACCTCTATCTTTCCGAGCTCGACCACATCATCAAAGAGCGGCTCAAAGTCCGTTACTACTACCGCTATGCCGACGACATCGTGCTGCTGGCGGCGGACAAAGCGACGCTCTCCGGGCATTTGGTGTTTATCAACCACTATTTGAACCACGAACGGGCACTCGACATCAAACGGAATTACCAGATATTCCCCGTCGAGAGCCGGGGCGTCGATTTCGTGGGTTACGTCACGTATCACACCCATTGCCTCGCCCGCAAGCGGAACAAAAAGAACCTTTGCCGGAAAGTGGCGACGTTCAGAAAGCGCGGTTTGCCGGACGAGGAAATACGCCTCAAACTGGCGTCTAACCTCGGCTTCATGCAGCATTGCGATTCAATCCATTTATTAAATACTATCGGTATGAAAAAATTTAGTGAAGTACAGAAACAGAAAGGCAATTTTGAGGGTGCCAAGCTCAAAATTGACAACATCCTCAATCGGGTGTTACAGCTCACGGGCTACCAAATTGGCAAATCGCGGTACCGCGACACGTGTTTGACCCTGCAATTCAAGATCGAGGAGCAGGTGCCGCAACCCGACGGGACGACGCGTTCCGAGTGGGTGCAGCATATATGTTTCACAGGGTCGCAGGCACTCGTAAAGCAACTCGACGGGGTGGAGATAGACCCGCAAGACCCGCCGTATTGCCGGATTATAAAACAAGAGATCGAGGGCGGTCGGTGTTTCTACAAGATCATCGACCCAGAGTAAAAACCAAAAACGAATGAAAACAGCAAACCACGCCGAAAGGCACGCATTTGTCAAGTATGACAACGGGCATTATCTGCTCTATCTGAACGAACAGGCGGCAACCTTTGACATGCCGGAACACGAGAACCCGATCGAGGGCTATTCCTACACGGGAGACATGGAGGACGGCTCGACGATCATCGAGGCGAAAGACGTCACCGACGAGAACCGCCGGAGCAAGTTTATCGCAGGGTTGATCGGAAAGCGGTACTCTATCGACGCGCAGATCGCGATACTCGCCAACGGTGCCGACACGGAGGAACACGCAAGGGAACTCCGGGAGTTCGAAGCGTTCCGAACCGAATGCAAGCAGACCGTGGACGAACTGATCAGTCGCTAAAAACCGATAAAACACTAAATTTTGGGGGGGGTGAAAAGAAAAAAGCCCCCGGCTGTTAGTAAGCCTCTTACCTCTGTACTAACATAAAATGCGCCACAACGCACAACCGAGGGCATAGACTTTTGGTCGCGTTGTGGCGTTTTATTTTGCCTATATGTTACGCAAACATAATTTTATGTTGCAGAGGTAAGAGACCACAAAGATACGAAAACATTTTGAACACCATTTTATAAACCCCTAAAAACATTGCTTTATGCTGAATGAATAAGTATTTTCAGATGCTGGATAAAGTACTCCAGTCCGACAAGTCGCAGATGAACAAGAAAGGTAAGATACGGTATTTGCTTAACGAACAACTAACATTAACCCCTGCCGAATTGTTGGATATTTTTGAGAGCCACAATATCGCTCGTAAGAAATTGAAAAGCGAATTACGCCTATTTATGGACGGCGAACGAAATATCGAAAGGTATCAAGAGGCTGGTATAAACTGGTGGGATTATTGCGGTTCTATACTCGTGAACAGCTACCCGACATATTTTGAAAAATTACCGCCTTTGATTGATCGAATCAATAAGGAGCAACGCAATAGTAAAAACTATGTGCTGTTTCTTGGAGAAACGGGTGTAGAAAGCAATCAAGTCCCATGCATTAGCCTCATACAATTTCAAATTGATTGCGGAGAACTGGTTGTTTCCGCGTATCAACGAAGTTCAGATGCCAATCTCGGGTTGCCGTCAGATATTTATCATCTCTATTTGATAAGTCGGCAAATAAATTTTCCTTTGAAATCAATTACTTTAACCTTTGGAAACGTACATATCTACGAAACAAACGAGGAAAACACGCGTCGTTTACTCGCAGGAGACGAAAGCGTGAGGTTTGAGTTGAATGTATAGTGTTCGTAGATTGGAAAGCACTTTACGACAAAAAACTTAATTTAGTGCTTGTCGAACGGTGATTAAATACCGTTTGAACACGAATTAAACGCTTTTCGTTTGGAGTGCAAAAATCACAAAAAAATGTACATCTGAATTTTACAATCGGCACAAATGAATTTTGCGATTATATATGATGTCCAGTTTCCCTTTATCTATTTTCACGGCACCATTGGATACAGTACTGAGTACACCGGTCGCAGTAGTATCCACCACCACCCCGTCTTTCCTCAAATAGCAGATAGAAGTTCCTTGCTTGATATTGAAATAAGAACCGTTAATAGCCACCACTGCACCGGAACGACGGGCAGCATTACTGGTTTCTTCTTTAGGAGAATGAATTAAAATGTCAAACCGATGTTGTTCCGGTTTGATTTCAAGAATAGCAACATGCTGCGGAACACCATACAAAGAAACGAACTCCGCTTCGCGACAAAGTACACCTTTTCCCATAGAAGTTACATTCCAATGAGCAGTAACAAGTGCTAAAGAATCTGCAGTGGTCTGTGCCACCACAACAAATACATTACACAGTATCAGCAATAGCGTGAAGACGGATTTTCTCAAATACATGTTTTGACTTTATTGAAAATTCTTCGCAAACATAAGCATTTAAAGTGAATGTCAGATAACAAAGCAAACAGAACTTTCTCCGTAAACAAAAAAAGAGTACTTTTGCGGCATGAAAACCCTTTATATAGCACTTGGTACACTCTCTTTGGCACTTGGTATCCTCGGCATTTTTCTGCCGTTGCTACCCACTACTCCATTTCTGCTACTCACGGCTGCACTCTACTTTAAAAGTTCGCCTCGCCTGTATAACTGGTTATTAAATCATAAGCATCTCGGCCCTTATATCCGCAACTTTCGTGAAAACAAAGCCATCCCTCTACGCGCAAAGATAATTTCCATCTCGCTGATGTGGATCACCATGCTCTACTGCGTGTTTTTTATCATACCGTATATATGGGTAAAAGTAATACTCCTGATTATTGCAGCAGGAGTAACCTATCATATCCTTTCGTTTAAGACGCTGAAGTAGATGCTTATTTTACCGCTCCACCTATCTGTTCAAAGAATTCCCCCAACCCCTTACGTGCATCAGCCAGTTTATCCTCCCAATGCTTCACGGAGTTCTGTCCTATGATATCCGTCACATACTTCACAGCAATAAAAGGCACGTTCTTGGCACGGCAAACAAAGGCTTGCGCAAAAGCTTCCATATCGACCACATCGCCTTTCACATCCGAAAGTTCCGTCAGAAAAGTATCACCTGTATTACAAATGCCTTCTCCTGCCCAATGCATACAGTATCCCTTCTCTGCCAGCAAAGTAGAAGAATCAATCTCATATTCCAAGCCCATATCGGCTAATTTCTGCATATCACGGTCTATAAAATGACGGCACACCAGAATATCTCCTACCTGGCAATCAATGCTTCCCGCCGTACCTACGTTGATCACCAGGTCCGGCTTTGCCTGATTGAGCACTTCAGAAACATAATAAGCTGACTTCACTTTGCCTACTCCTGTACGAATATAGCCGATGTGAACTTCTTCCTCTCCTATCAATCCGGGAAACTTTAACTCCGTAAACTCACCCTGTACGGCGTAAGTAACTAAAATTTTCATACTGCATCTTTTTATTTTGAGCGAGTAAATGTACAACTTTTTTTTAGAAACTAAAATTCATCCACTTGCGACTTAATCTTTTCGATCTGTCTGATCAAGCAATCCATCTTCCGCCTATTCTTTTTAATCATTACAGGACGCAGAACAAACCAATTAAGGGCAATCCATAAAAACAAAACAGAATACGCTATCAGTCTGAACGTAAAAGATGAATTAAGAGTATATTCATACATATAAAGAAGGATACCGAAGGATAGCAAAATGAAATATAAACTCATTACCTTAGTCTGCATGAAAGTTTCTTTCCCTTTCAGCATAAGCAAATTATTCAGATAATCGATATTCGACTGTTTCTCGTCCAATGACCTATACAAAGAAGTTATCTTCCGATTGACCACCACCACAATACACATCGGCAAGATTCCCACAATGATTCCAATCTTAGTACTCAAGAATTGCGGTTTGAAATAGATCCAGATAAATATCATAAAAAGGATAGTCAACACTAAGATAACATCAAGAAATATCCCCTTTTTAAGACCGCTCCTTCTGAAACGGCTGATCTTATTCAATATTTCAGATTGATCGGCAGCCGGAACAGCCTGCCTGTTCCACAATTCTTTTATATCAATATTACTCTCCATATTCTTTGAATTTTCTTGTTAACTGGGCTTTTATACGATGAATTCTTACACGGACATTACTCTCCGACAATCCAATGATTTGCGCTATATCCGCTTGCCTGACATCTTCCAGTTCCAGCGAAATGATAATGCGGTCTATCTCCGAAAGTTCTGCAATAAACTTGTATAGTAACTGAATCTGCGGCTCAATATCCGTCTTTTCATCTTCAAATAAATCGGCAGGAAACTGCGTAGATAAGATTTGCTTCTTCCGTTCCAGCTGACGCAGACAGTTATTGGTTGCAATACGAAATATCCAAGTATCAATATTGGCTTCATTCCTGAAGGTGGGCAGATATTGCCAGACTTTAATAAAAGTTTCCTGAGCCATGTCCTGAGCTAAGCTGTAGTCATTTACATACCCCATGCATAAGCGGAATATTTTATTCCAGTACCTCCTATATATATCTTCAAATTCCACTTAACGCTCTTTTATAAATTCACAAATTTGATGAATGAACCATTCCCTATCATCAAACATCACAAAATGCAAGCCTTTATCTGCATACCTGATTTGTGCTACTGACAAATTCTTATATTGATTCTTAATGACCGTATCTATATGTTTGAAATAAGGCTCCAAAAGTACGAGAGAAGGAACAACTATATTCTTTATACATTCCCTTAAATCTGTATTCGAGAAATCACAGAATAGTTTAGCATACGTCTTTCTGTCAGATGCCAATCCCCAGTTTACTATTTCGGCAAATCTCAATGAATCAGTGGTAAGCGTTGCCGCACTCATTCTTTGCATTTGCACAAATTGCTCCTCATCCATAGCTGTAATCCTGTCAATCAGATCAGTGCAGTCATTATCAGGAGCAGATTTAAAATCAGGAACTGTCAAAGCCATCAAACAAGGCAAGGCATCTACAATCACAATCTTTCCTATAAGCTCCGGGAATTCAGCCGCAATTGCAAGTGTCAAACCACCTCCCATACTATGCCCCATAAGAATAGGTTTCTCTATCCGCTCCTCTTTGATAAACTTTGCAATCTGCATTTTCCATCTTTCGAATGATGGACACTCTTCAGGTGCAACGCCCGAGAAGCCCGCCATCGTCAGCACATAGCAGGTATAGCTGTCTTTCAGTACGCTGACTGTTTCTGCCCAGACATCACCCGAGCATGCAAAACCGGGTATAAATATAACCGCTTGTTTTCCTGTTCCCGATTTTACTACCGAAAAAGGATAATCCTGTGCAAAAATCAAAAGAGAAGTTCCCAATAACATCAGGGTCAAAAGTAATCTTTTCATCGCCATATATTCTAAAGTTTTTCCTTTAGATACGGACCACTCCGGAATGTTACAAGAAAAAGAGAATAGTATCGGAAAACTTCAATCTGATTTCTGTCTATTCTATAAGTTTTCCGGATATATCATTTGTTTAGCCATCCAGAAATTAGTAAGAGAAAGCTGATTCGCCTTGCGCTTTTGCTCTTCCTCCACTATATAACCTCTTTTTTCAAAGAAAGGGCGGGCTGTTAAACTCACTTCTGATGTAATCCGCATAATCCCATTTGTAATTGCATACTGTTCTATTTCATTCAAAAGCATTATAGCAATGCCTTTGCCTTGAAAATCCTTGTGCACAAACATAGAGTGTAAATAACCTTGCGGAGTGATAGATGAAAAACCTACGATTTCCGACTGTTGATTAACAGCTACAATAAAATAGTGGGTCTTTATCATATCTTTTATATTAGCAAGGTTATCTCCGCACGATGCCCAGTCTTCAACTTCCGCCTGTGAGTAATCGCGTCTATTTATCGCGAGAACGGTATTCTGAAATAATTGTTTCAGCTCAACAGTATCCGACTGCAGAGCTACTCTGATCATAAAGTCTGCTTTCATTATTTTATAATATATGTTTTCAGTGCTTCCACATACTCTTCAAAAGCGTCTACTCCTTGTGGCGTAATCTTACAGATAGTGCAAGGCATCTTTCCCTTGAACGTCTTCGTCACCTCCACATACCCCGCTTTATTGAGTTTATCAATCTGCACGCTGAGGTTGCCCGCCGTTGCCCCCGTCTGTTGCCGGATAAAGACAAAGTCTGCCTCTTCGACGCCAATAAGCAACGACATCACCGCCAAGCGCAGTTCGGAATGCAGTAAGGGGTTCAGTTCTTTAAACATGCTTTCTTTCTATTTTTTTATAGTGCAAAGATAATACATTAAACTCCTCGTTTTGACATTATGTTCAAATAGTGTCCCGGGATAACCATCATGAAGACAAAGGCTAAAGCAAAAAGCAAAATCTGGTCAAACTTGTCTATATACAAACAACCCAATGATGCAAATATACCCAGCACACCGCTTACCGTAACCAGCCTCATGTTTATAATCAGCCCGGTTAAAGTAGTTCCCATCCCCATCATCAACAGGATCACAAAGAGTATAGGCAGACTCCAATAGATCATAGATACACATGAAATCAGCAATCCACATAGCCCGAAGACTACCCATACATATCCTACTATCCGGTCGATATTGCCATCCTTTGCTTTTTCCTCTGACTGTAGATAGTGACCGGGTAAGAAACAGCCGGCATCAGAAACCATAAAAACTGCCAGTTATAATTGCCGGTTTCTTTCAGGAGATACCAAACCAGCAAAGAGGTCACCACAGTCATGTAGCCCCATACTAAAAAAGGAGTTCCGGCGTTTTTCACCATCTTGAACTTTGTATTCTGTATCATTTGAGTGATGAGTTCTAAACTCTCTTGCTCATTCAATTTCTTATTGTCCATATTCAATACAAATTATTTTAATCATATACATTCCAGATTCTTTCTCTTCTGTCTGCTACCTACCAAAGCATAAAGATTCCCTTTCTTTAATATATCACTTTTCCCAATCATATACATTTAATATCAAATAGAGCATTAAAGCCCAATTTCCCGCAAGCATATATATCACCCAAGCTCCCATTTTTTCATTCTGTTAATAGATAAAATAAAGAAAATAACAACAATAATAAGACAACGCCCAACACAAGAAACAACCTTTTCGTTACGGGATATTGTTTAGTCATCAATTTTTTCTTTAATAAGCACGCTTCACCCAAAGCCAGTATGGCTAACCAGGCATAACCATAGAATGTAGTAATGTGCCATACGTCCTTCGACTTCATATATACTGCAAAAAACAGATAGTCGGAAAGCAAAGATATTCCTACCGCAATCAAGGCTAACAGAAGAGCTTTCTTCATCAGATTCCTTACTCCACTTTCGCAAGCCAGACAAACATATATGCCTACTCCCCAAAAGACGGGATTTACAGTTAACATCAAAATGATACCCAATTGCGTGCTATGACTCCAAGGTACCCATAACACCACATTAGAAAGCCAATACAGGCAAAATACCATTAGTGAGGTAACTGCCAGCCAAAGTTGATTCTTCTTGCGATTTTGCATCATTCGGGTAATAGCCTCTATATTACCCTCTTCAAATATATCAGCTTTTTCTGCTGTTAATGATCCGGTACTCATCGTTTATTATCCTTTCTTGCACAATAATTCAGAATATGCCCGGGAATAATCAATGCAAAAACAATCACCAATACAAATTCTAACAATGACAAATAGGAAGAAGTCTTATCCAGAATGCTGAATAACATATTCAGTCCCAATGCAATCCCAAAAGCAGGGAAGCCGGAAAAGAGTGTATAGCGAATTATGCTCCCGGTTATAATGCTACTTAGAGAAATAAGGATTGCGCATATCGGCAGAATTATCTCATAATGATTGGTAAACGTTGCTCCAAGTACAATCGCAATACAAAGCAGCCCCATGATTTGCCACATTTCATTCAGTACCTTATCGCCATACGACTTTGCGAGCTTACGTTGCTTACGTACCAGTATGAAGCTAAAGAGATAACCTAAAACCGGAACTCCCCAAAAGCCCCACATCCAAACAGGATTTCGCGTCCAATAGATTCCTGCAAAAACTACCAACGTCACTATTGCAGAAACATATCCCCATAACAAAAACATATTTCCACTACCCGTATCTAAATTACGTCGGGTATTCTGTATCATTTGAGTAATGAGTTTCAAACTCTCTTGCTCGTTCAATTCTTTGTCTTCCATAATAATGTCTTTCTCTTCCATAAAATTATTTTTTAGCTTTATTCCGCAGATCGGCCAACTCGACATCAATTGTTTTTGCTTCAACTGTCATGTCTAAATCCACAATCGCACAATTCTCTGTCGGTACACCGTCTACTCTGTCCAATTGATAATTACCGTTTTCATCGTGGTATACATACAATTTGCATTTTCCTTCAGGTACTTCTTTCAATACAAGTGTTGCTGTATCACCCGTAGCATCCACCATTGCATATTGC
>OLGD01001005.1_pt1 | contig 48255 bp, 38 predicted proteins | sample 1605311 | NCBI WGS metagenome assembly OLGD01 (sample SAMEA3888917, study PRJEB22519) | human gut metagenome | biome: human gut; feature: human-associated habitat; material: faeces | place: Denmark | collected 2010
AGCGTGGCTAGAAGATGAGGGTTATACCCGAAAAAGAAAAGCCACCAGATTTACTAGTGGATTTTTACTTAAAAAATTTTATTCTATTTATGCATAAAGTATTGTTGCTAAATCTGCATAATCAATAAATGGATTTCTATTACCTTGATATTCATAAATACGATTGTTTCTTTGAATTTCAAATTCATCAACGGGATCTTCTTCATGCCATTTTAATAATACTGAAAGTTTTCCCATTGAAGTGTCATTGCTTGTATCTAAATCATCGTTTAATTCTAAGAAATCATATCTTAAGGCCATATAGAATAAGATTCTAGCAACATCACCACGATGATCTCCTTGATAGTTATGAGAAATATTTCCATCATCCGCAATATTTGGAAAGAATGTCAAATCTGTATTTGTATTATCGTAAAATTTATTACCGTGCAATCCATTACTATTTTGACAAGTAACACGCAAATTGTGCAAGTCCGTTGCATGGTTTTTAGTATCACTACTTGGACGAGGATCTTTTCCATCTAATTTCATTTGTGAGCACGCCCAAACATGTTCTTTATTCCAAGTACCATTAGCATCAGCAGTAATTAAATCACCATCATATAATCCATATAAATATCCTGGATTGCTAACACTTTCATCGGTGTAAAGCATGATATAAGTATCATCTCCATAAGAAATTTTTGTCATTTCAGAAATTAGAGTTGAAAGATCGGCTGTCAAAGTTTCAACATCACTTTCAAAATCAATGTCTTTGTAATATTCTTCTTTAGTAATGGCTATATAATTGGTTTCAGGAATTAAGCCTTGACCAGGAACGCTTGGAGTGACATCTCCAGCATCGGTTGTTAAATCTAAATTTGAAGTAAAAGGTACAGTAATACTAAAACTAATAGAATAAAAATAAACCGCTTTTGCTTGAGAAGACAAAGATAGGGTTAAACTTTCCATTGGCTCGGCTAAATTAGATTGAGTATATTCAGTTACAACACTGTTTTTAACATTTTCAGTATAAGAATAATTTCCACCACTAATAACATAATCTGCACCGGATGCACCAGTGGCTTTTAAAGAAATTGTAAAACTATTTAAATAAACTTCTTCTCCAAAAGAGGTCGATAAAGTCCATGGTTCTTTTTGAGGTTGCTTATTACTTCCAATTTGGACACCATCACTAGATTGTCCTAAAAAAGAAAAAGCATCATAGGACCAAGTTAAACCATTAATATTTTCGGTCGTTCCACTAGTTGTGTCATATCCACTACCTGAAAACTCTGATTGATTGAAGACGTGTTGATAAGTTTCAATTTTGCCATCAATAACTGGCGGAGTGGATGAACTCGGATCGGAGTTACTAGAATTAGAACTGCTACTTGAACTACTACTAGATGATGAACTGCTAGAAGATGAACTACTTGAACTTGTATCGCTTGTTAATGAACTTCCTCCATTAGATGAAGATGAATTATTCATCGTTTGATCACAAGCGGTTAACGACAAAAGAATTAACGGCAACAATAGTAATTTTTTCATTTTCATTTTCATAATTCCTCCAACATCGACAATTATATCACTCTATAGAAAAAATGGGATACCTAAATTAGACTTTCTTAAAAGACAAAAATTACCAACTTGGGTAAAATTGACTTTATTAATAAATTGTGGTAATATTTTTCGTATGAAAAATATAAAGAAGAAAAAAGTGCATAAAAATATTGGAGGAGTATTATTTTTTTTAAGTACTCTTTCCGTTTTTAGCGTGGGTTTTGCTAGCTGGAATATCAATGAAAATAATACGACAGAAACAGCATTAGCAATAGAAGCAGATACAGTTTTAAATGCTGAAGATTTTTTTAAATTTCAATCAATAGAAATGTTTGAAATATCAAAATATGGCTTGGTTGTTGACGATGCCATTGTTTATCAAGGAGATGTTAAAATTCCATTTTATATTATAGTTAAAGATGGAATTTATCCTTATTTAACACAAAATTCGCTATCTTTAGATTTGTATTTAAAAAGTACGGGCGAATTTAATCTTTTAAGTGAAGATTATTTGGGGAGCACAACGCCAATAATCAACTATAGTGCCTCTCCTAGTTATTCCTCGTTCCCTGACACATCAAATACAGCACAAGGAACATTAGACAATAATTCAATACAAGTGAATATACAATATCAAAATGACAATTTGGCAAATATCTCTTTATTGTATTTTACTATAGTGTATCATTTTGATTTTTCAGTCTATGCGGATACTTTTGAAACAGCAATTTATAATCAAATTCCAGATAACGGAATAGGATTAAATTTTCAAATAGGGGTGAACTCTTTATGAACAAAAAATTAAAGAGTATTTTTCTATTTGTATGTACAATCTTTAGTTTAATTTTCATAGTTGGAAAGGGAGAATGGATTGTTCGTATTACCAAAAATTATTCAGTAGAGAAAACACAAGCAGAACCCGTAGCATATATAAATAACCTTTCAAATAAGTATACAACTATTGAAGGAGCTCTTGATGATGCGCAAATTGGGGATATCGTTTTTACAATTCCACCAACTGACGCAAATTATAATGATAATACGAATAATGTGAGCTCTGTCAATAAAGTTACATATACAATTAATAGAGATTGTGAAATAAAAGAAGGTGTTTCGTTGGTTATACCAACCGATGAAGCATCTATAAGTTCAATAACAAACACAAGTACTTTACATACCTATATAGAGTCTTTAAAAAAATCAAATCGAGATCAGGGAAATTCAGGATATAATACTTTTGCAACAAGTAATACAAATAGATTTTTAAGAACTACAATAGAAATAGCCTCTGGTATAACGTTAACTAATAACGGAGATTTGGTTATTTCTGGATATTTAAGTGGAGGAACTAGTGGTTCAACTCCAATAAGTCAAACTTCTCATAGTTATTCAAGATTTCTTTTGAATACAAATGCTAAAATTATATCAAATAATGCTAATTCAAACATTTATTGTTTTGGTTATATACAAGAAAGTTCAAACAATAATAATAGTGAGGTTTCTATTACAAAAGGCAATCTTTATGTTCCTTTTGTAATAAATGATTATAGAGGTTTTTATTATTCTTATGCAATGACCGCTGGAGCTATTGAAGATTATCGATGCTCTCCGTTTAATGAATTTGAATTTAGAAACATTTCTCCAAAAGTTATGCTAAACTATAACTCTAATGTCTATGGCTTGGTAAATGTTTATGTAAATTATCCGACTGGTGAAGTAGATGAAACATCAAGTATAACTTTAAATGTGTTAGGAAATACCAATAATTTTTTTGTTCAATTAACAAATAGTACATATTCAACCTTAGAATATAAATATAATGAATCTACAGGGAAAATTAATATTGATATTTTTGGGGACGTAACACTAAATAGTTTAAATCTTTCTCTTACAATGACCGTTAAGGTTTTAGGAATTCCTACACCACAAACAGTTAATTTGAGCACAACAGAAGCTTATCTTCCAATATCCTATAAATTTACAATTAATTTGTATAAAGCGGCAGAACAATCTAGTGCTAGTTACAATTTTGATAACCAAAGATTAAAAATAATGCCTGGGGCCGAGTTAAATATTCATGATGGCGTCTCAGTTCAAGGAAATGAGTTAATTGTTTATAGCTATTTTTTTGATGGTTCTAATGGTAGTGGTCAAGGGACAACATTTACTTCTAGAAAAGTTTATGGAAATTATGATGGTGGAAAGGTAACTGTTAGTTCATCTGCGGTTTTAAGTTTTAATACTTTGGCGGGCGTTATTTATTCTGATAATTCTTCGAATATTGTTTATACAAATAACAACGCAACTGTTTATGAACCTTGGACAAGAGGAGACAATAGTGAATCAACAATTCCTCCTTGGGCTATTACTGATTATTTAATAATTAGAGAAAAGTTGCAGATTGTATCGTTAAATAATTTAAATCTTAAAAAAGTTTATATTGGTGTTAATGTATTCACGAGTTCCAATGGTTACTATCCAAAAATTAATATTTTATTTGACGCAAATAAAATGGTAGAAATTAATGAATATCAAACAGTGTTGTTTTTTGATGAGTTAACAAAATATCAAATTCAATTGATTAATAATGTTTTCTCGGTTTATTCTAATTCAAATAGATATAATAAAAATAGTGAAGTCTCTATTAGTAGTGATTCAACATTTATTGGTATTTCAAATAGCAATGTGAGCATTTCCAATAACAATAATGGAATAAACGAATTTGATGTTCAAAGTATTGTTATTTCTGGGAACAGTCATACCCTTTATACGAATACTGTCCAACAAATGAGCGTCACTATAGATAATTTAGATAAAATCTATAATAAAAACTATACTTGGTCTAGTTCTGACACAAGTGTAGCAAAAGTAGATGAAAATGGTTTAGTTACAGCGGTTGGTGCTGGATTATGTCAAATAATAGTTACTTGTGATGGTGTTGTGGGGGCTTTTGATTTAACAGTAGAAGATCCAACAGAGGTAATTGAACCAATTTCAAGTATTACCATTACAAACGATGAAGGAAAAGCTGAAAATGCTGCATTAAGAGATGGAAACCATTCTTTTACAGTTAATATTAATCCAAGCGATGCTGAATGGGCTTCAATTACATGGGAAGTTGTTTCGGGAGCAGGTTATTATGGAGACAGAATACAATTTCTCGATTCTACAGGGAATGCAATTTCATCAAATCCAGTGACCACAAATACAACAAGCATAACGATTAAATTAGCTGGTGGCATGAGTTCTCTTGAAGGAATTAATGCGGATTATTATACTTTAAGATGTACTGTGGTTGATAAATTGGGCAATTCTCTTTTTGTTGATTATAAAATACAAAATGGTAATCAACCTCCTTGCATTGTTGAAGGCACATTAATTACAATGGCTGATGGTTCGCAAAAGAAAGTTGAAGATTTAAAGGTTGGAGATGCAGTAATGGTCTTTAATCACGCAACAGGTAAGTTTGATACATCATTCATAGCAGCTAATGTACATGAAGGAGAAGAAGCAAGAACGACAAACGTTATTAATCTTGTATTTGACAATGGTCAAACAACGAGAATATCGTTTGAACACGGTTTCTTTGATGTGGATAAAAATGAATATGTTTACATTAATGAATCGAATTATCAATCGATGATTGGACATCGATTCTATAATTTAGATAACGAAGCTGTTACTTTGATTGATGCTTATATTACAGAAGAAGCAGTTAAAGTTTATTCTCCAGTTTCCTATAAGCATCTCAATATTATCTCTGATAACTTGATATCTATTGGAGGAGATTTAAGAGGATTATTTAATATTTTTGAATTAAACGATGATATGACAATTAATATTGAAAAAATGAATGAAGACATTGCAACCTATGGTTTGTATACTTATGAAGATTGGGAAGATTATTTAACAAAAGAAGAGTTTGATGCATTTAATGCAAAATATCTTAAAGTTTCAATCGGAAAAGGATTGACAACAAAAGAAGAAATCATAAGATATATTGAATCCTATTTACTCGCTTTAAACTAAAAAAGTGAGTCTTTAAATTTTTTAAGCACAAAATATTGGTAAATTTATATAAATATAGTAAAATAAATATAAGGAGGTAGAAGATATGATTTCATTGTTTAGCACTACAGCAGGATTAGCTGTTATTGCAGGTGCTTTAGCTATTCTTGTTATTATTTTATCTTTGTTTAAAGTTAGTCTAAAAATTATTTTAAAAATAGTTCTTAATGCACTTTTAGGAGCAATTATATTATATCTTGTCAATTTTATTCCAAGTGTAGATATTCCAATAACTTGGATTAATGCTTTGGCTACGGGAATTTTTGGAATTCCTGCTGTTATAGTTATTTTAATTATTTATTTTGTAACCAAATAGCAACTTTTAAAAAGTTGCTTTTTTTATAAAAAAGAGTTGCAAATCAAAAAAATTAGTTATATAATCTTATTGACAACTATTGTTATTAAGAAAGTTGTCGAGGAGAAATGCTATGGAATATAGATGTACAAAACAATATCAGGCGATTTATGATTTTGTTACAAAAAATCGTTGCCATCCAACTGCCGAAGAGGTCTATAGCGAAATTGTTAAAGAAATTCCTAACATTAGTCTAAAAACCGTTTATCGTAATTTGTATAAATTGGTTGATGAAGGAAAAATTGCTCGGATTTCTTTAGCAAATCAAAAAGATCGTTTTGACGGCGATACAACAAACCATTATCATTTATGTTGTAGTAAATGTCATCAATTTATGGATTTTGATTTACCTTATCAAAACCAATTAAATGAAATGGCGTCTCAAAAAAGTAATTATCAAATCATGGCACACACGATTATATTTAAGGGTATTTGTCCTCAATGCTTAAAAAAAATAAAATAAAGGAGAAAAAGAAAATGGCAAAAATGAAATGTTTAGTTTGTGGACAAATTTTTGAAGGAGATGTTTGTCCAGTATGTGGAGCAAAAGGAGATAAAATTGTTCCTTATGTTGAAGAAGAAATGACTTGGGCTGATGAACATGTTTTAGGTGTTGCAAAAGGTGTTGATTCAGAAATTCTTGAAGGATTAAGAAATCATTTCCAAGGAGAATGTAGCGAAGTTGGTATGTATTTAGCAATGGCACGTCAAGCTTTCCGTGAAGGTTATCCAGAAGTTGCTTTAGTTTTAGAACAAATTGCAAAAGAAGAAGCGGAACATGCTGCTCGTTTTGCTGAAATGTTAGGCGAACTAGTTTCAAATAGCACAAAAGAAAATCTTGAAAAAATGTTAGCAGGAGAAAATGGAGCTTGCCATGGCAAAAAAGCCATTGCCACAAAAGCAAAACAATTAAATTTAGATGCAATTCATGATTCTGTCCACGAAATGACAAAAGATGAAGCTCGTCATGGCCGTGCATTAAAAGCTTTACTTGATCGTTATTTTAAATAAAAAAGCACAAAAACAGAGAAAAAACTCTGTTTTTTTCTTTGCTTGATTGATTTTAGGGGGTTTATCCTATATAATAAATAGCGGTGATTAAATTTAAAGTTAATCAACTAATACGAAAAATAAAAAAAGGAGAGAACACATGGCTAAATACGTTTATTTATTTAAAGAAGGAAATGCCAATATGCGTGAACTTTTAGGTGGTAAAGGTGCCAATTTAGCAGAAATGACATCTTTGAATTTACCCGTTCCTCAAGGATTTACGGTAACCACTGAAGCTTGTACAAAATACTATGCTGATGGCAAAATCTTATCTCAAGAAGTTGTTGACCAAATTGAAACGGCTTTACATGAATTAGAAAAAATTTGTGGCAAAAAATTTGGAGACAATAATAATCCTTTACTTGTATCTGTAAGAAGTGGGGCTAGAGCATCTATGCCTGGTATGATGGATACTATTTTAAACTTAGGTTTAAATGATGTTTCTGTTGAAGGATTGGCAAAACTCACAAATAATCCTCGCTTTGCTTACGATTCTTATCGTCGTTTTATTCAAATGTTTGCTGATGTTGTTATGGAAATTTCAAAAGAAAATTTTGAAAAAATCTTTGATCAAAGAAAGAAAGATAAAGGCGTTGCTTTAGACACAGAATTAGATGCAGAAGATTTAAAATATTGTGTTGAACAATTTAAAATTCGTTATAAAGAAATTAAGGGTGAAGATTTCCCTCAAGATCCAAAAACACAATTATTTGAAGCAGTAAAAGCAGTATTTAGATCTTGGGATAACCCTAGAGCAAATGTCTATCGTCGTTTAAACAATATCCCTTATGATTGGGGAACTGCTGTCAATGTTCAATCCATGGTTTTTGGTAACATGGGTGAAGATTCTGGTACTGGTGTTGCTTTTTCAAGAAATCCAGCTACTGGAGAAAATGAAGTGTTTGGAGAATACTTATTCAATGCACAAGGAGAAGATGTTGTTGCAGGAATTCGTACACCATTCCCAATTGCACATTTAAAAGAAGACAACAAAGAATTATATGATGAATTTGTTCGCGTAGCAAAAACATTAGAAAGACACTATAAAGATATGCAAGATATGGAATTTACGATTGAAAAAGGTAAATTATATATGTTGCAAACAAGAAATGGTAAAAGAACCGCGCAAGCTGCTTTAAAAATTGCGATTGATTTAGTCAATGAAGGATTAATCACAGAAGAAGAAGCCGTTTTAAAAGTAGAACCACAATCTTTAGATGCTTTGTTGCATCCAGGATTTGATCAAAAAGCATTAAAAAAAGCAACTCCGATTACAAAAGGATTAAATGCTTCACCAGGAGCAGCTTGTGGTAAAGTTGTCTTTACTGCTGAAAGAGCAAAAGAGTTACATGCTCAAGGCGAAAAAGTCGTTTTAGTACGTTTAGAAACATCTCCTGAAGATATTGAAGGAATGATTGCTTCTCAAGGTATTTTAACCGCTCGTGGAGGAATGACTTCACATGCAGCTGTTGTTGCTCGTGGTATGGGAACTTGTTGTGTTTCAGGAGCAGGAGAAGTTTTAGTTAATGAAGAAGAAAAATACTTTACAGTAAAAGGAAAAAGATATAACGAATTAGACTGGATTTCTATTGATGGAAGTACTGGATATGTATATGGTGAAGCAATTCCAACCGTTGATGCTAGTGTAACTGGTGATTTTGCTACTTTAATGAATTGGGCAGATAAATATAGAAGATTAAAAGTTAGAACCAACGCTGATAATCCTCGTGATGCAAGAGTGGCTTATAACTTTGGTGCTGAAGGTGTTGGTCTTTGCCGTACTGAACATATGTTCTTTGAAGCAGATAGAATTATGGCAATGCGCGAAATGATTGTTTCTGATACTGTGGAAGAACGTAAAAAAGCATTGGCTAAAATTCTTCCAATGCAAAGACAAGACTTCGTCGGTATTTATCGTGAAATGAAAGGATACTCTGTAACCATCCGTTACTTAGATCCACCTTTACATGAATTCTTACCTCATACAGACGAAGATATTGCATCACTTGCTCAAGAAATGGGCATTACTTTTGAAAAATTAAAAGCAAAAGTAGAAAGCTTACATGAATTTAACCCAATGCTTGGACATCGTGGTTGCCGTTTAGCTGTTACTTATCCAGAAATTGCTGAAATGCAAACAAGAGCTGTTATTGAAGCTGCAATTATTGTCAATAAAGAAGGATTAAAAGTAACTCCAGAAATTATGATTCCATTAGTTGGAGAAGTAAAAGAATTACAATATGTTAAAAAAGTAGTCGTAGAAACTGCTCAAAAAGTCATGGAAGAACAAAATTATCAATTAGAATATAAAGTTGGAACCATGATTGAAGTTCCTCGTGCAGCTTTAACTGCTGATGAAATTGCAACAGAAGCTGAATTCTTCAGCTTTGGAACAAACGACTTAACACAAATGACATTTGGATTTAGCCGTGATGATGCTGGAAAATTCCTAGAAGAATATTATAATCGTAAAGTTTTTGAAAGCGATCCATTTGCTCATGTAGACCAAAAAGGTGTTGGAAAATTGATGAAAATGGCCGTTGAATTAGGTCATTCAACACGCAAAGATTTGCATTGTGGTATTTGTGGAGAACATGGTGGCGATCCAGCTTCAATTGAATTCTGCAATTCTATTGGACTTGATTATGTTTCTTGTTCACCATATCGTGTTCCAATTGCTCGTTTGGCTGCTGCACAAGCTGCAATTCGTGCAAAGAAAAAATAGTTTTATCTATTGAATAAAAGACTAAAACTCCATTCGACTGAATGGAGTTTTTTAGTATTTATTGATAAAAAGTGGCAAAATGGACGCAAATTCTCAATGAGGTGAAACATGGAAGTTGCAAGAAATAAGTATTTAGAAATAGGATATTTGAAGGAATAAAAGAATTTTTGCTTGATCGAATAGTTTAGAATTATAAAATACACATTTAAAAAAATAATTGAAATATTAACAAAACACAAATTTTGCGTCTTAAAATATTGTTTTTGTTGGAATGTCTTAAAACGTAGAAATCAGCAGTTGCCGACAATTTGTCAACAACTTAAAATAAAAAGTATTATTATGAAGAAATTGATGAATAATTCAATGATTTATTCTAATAACACAAATAAAATCATAATTTTTAATGATAATCAATATTAATAACTGGTGAATATTTTTCGTCTAATTCTTTAATTTTATCTTGAATATAAGTGATGTAATCATTTTTTTCTAGATTGCTAAATGAATAAGGAATAGATAAATCAAAAATGACATTGACATTTTTTTCTCCTTGAGTAATTCTTAAATCGTGAAAAGAAACATCCTTTTTTGAATCTTGAATTAACTTTGTTAAATAAGCATGTAATTTTTTAACTTCTTCATTATCTACTGAAACGGGATCCATATGAATGACCATATGAATATATAATTCATCTTCAATCTTTTTTTCTAAAGCATCTATGAGTTCATGAATTTTAATGATATTGGCTTGATCTGAAACTTCAACATGGATAGAAGCCATTTTACGACCAGGACCATAATCATGCACAATTAAATCGTGTGTTCCTAAAATTTCTTTTTCTTGTAAAATAATATTTTGAATCTCTTGAATTAATTCATCACTAGCTTTAGTTCCTAAAAGTGTTTTACTTGTTTCTATCGTTAACTTAATGCCATTGTAAACAATTAATAAGGAAACCAAAATCCCCATTAATCCATCAACAGAAAAAGAAACATATTGACCAATAATTAAAGAAATTATAACCAAAGAGGTTGTTAAAACATCACTTAGACAATCAAAAGCAGTCGCTTTTAAGATTAAAGAATCAATTTTTTTACTTAAATATCGATTATAAGAAAACATCCATAATTTTAATAAAATGGATACGCCTAAGATGATGACTAAAACAAGGTTAAAACTGGATGGTTCTTGTTTGTTTAGTAATTTATTCACTGAAGAAATCAATAATTGTGCTCCCATAAAGATGATAATAAAAGAAACAATTAAAGAAGCAATATATTCTATTCTTCCATGACCATAGGGATGTTCTTTATCCGGTTTTTTGTTGCTTAGTTTGGCACTAAATAAACCGATAATCGATGAAGCCGAATCAGATAGATTATTTAAAGCGTCAGAAAGAACACTAATACTTTTTAAAATCAAACCAATGACTAGTTTTAAAATAAATAAAATAAAATTGCAGATAATTCCTAAAACGCCACCTAAAACAATATAGGATTGTCTGACTTTTTTATCTTTTACATCATTTGCATTTTTAATGCATTTTTTTACTAAAAATTTAATCATAATTTTTCCTCACTATTTTATTATATAACAAATTGATAAAAAAGTTTAGATTCAAACAAAGTTATGTTACAATATAAAAAACAAGAAGGGGATTTGAAGTGAAAAAAATGTTGAATATTCTCCTTTCAGCCATTGCTGCAGGAATTTGCATTGGCATTGGAGGAACTGTCTATCTATCTGTAGTTGGAATCAATAAAATTGTGGCATCTTGTCTTTTTGCCTTAGGGTTATTTACAATTATTTGTTATCAATTTTCCTTATTTACAGGGAAAGTGGGATATGTATTTGAAAATAAACCGCGATATCTTTTGGATTTAGGAATGATTTGGATTGGTAATTTTTTAGGAACGTGTCTAGTTGGATTTTTATTTCGACAAACGCGATTTTTTACTCCTGAAATCCAACAAACAGTGAATGACCTCATTCTTTCAAAACAAAATGATTCCGTGCTGAGTATTTTGATTTTATCTTTTTTTTGTGGCATGTTAATGTATATTGCAGTGAATACACAAAAAAAAGAAAATATTGCACCAGTATTTAAATTGATTGCGATATTTTTCTGTGTAATGGTTTTTATTTTGTGTGGTTTTGAACACGTTGTTGCAAATATGTATTACCTTGCAGCTTCAGGACAATGGAGTTTAAAAATCATCCTTTATCTTTTATTAATGACTCTTGGAAATGGATTAGGATCGATAACCATTTGGTTTTTTGAACATGTATTGAAAAAGAAGGAAAACTAAAAAGTTTCCCTTTTTTATTTTTTAAAAATAAACAATCCTTTTTTCTTCTATTTGTGATATAATAAAGAAACGGAAGTGATCAAATGAATAAAATTGATATTAAAGAAATTATTAAAAACACCATTGATGGTGATACCTATACAAAAGCTTACGAAGTTTTTTCTAACAAAAAAATTATTTTAAAATGTAGGCGAAATGAAAAAGATGAAGATGTTTACGAAGGAATGGTTTCAGGAATGGGGAATAAAAGTTATCCTGTTAGTGCAACCATTGATGCCAAAGGGAAAGTCATTCATGCCTCTTGCGATTGTGATTTTTATTGGAATTATGATGGATATTGTAAACATATTTTAGCTTTTTTATTAAAAATTAATGAAGTGACCAATAAAAAAGAAGTAAATCAATTGACTTCTCTTTTAAACTTTTATAAAAAAAGTGTTAGTTTAGATATTCAACTTACTCCGATTTTTCATATTTATGGCAAAGAAGTAGGAATTGAATTAAAAATTGGAAAAGGGAAAACGTATTTTATTAAAAATATACCTGAATTTTTCGACAATATCGAAAAGAATTTATCATTTAAATATGGCAAAGAATTAGAATTTGTACATACAACAACCGCATTTAATAAAGAAAGTAGAAATCTTATTGAAGACTTAAAAGATTATATTGGGTATCGTTCGATAGAGGGAAAATCGTATTTTGATAATAAACGGAAATGTAGTCTTCCTCAGATTGTATTTAAAAAATGTTTAGATGCGCATTTAGATCAATCTGTAGAATTAGTATTAGATGAAGCCAATTATGAATTAAATTATACAAGTAGTGAATTTGATTTGAATTTAGTTTTTGAAAAAAATACCTTATTTATCGAAAACAAAAAGCAAATGCGTGTTTTTATGGTCGGAAGAAGTTACTATGTTATTCGAGATAAAAACCTGTATTGTTTAGACAATGTCAATAATCCGCACGTTGTTCCGTTAGTCATTGCTTTATTTCAACAAGATTTAGTTTTTAATAGTAAACTATATAATGAATTTTTTACTTATATCTATCCACAAGTGGTCAATTGCATTACGATTATTAATCGAGAAGAATTTGAAAAATACAATAATTGTTCGAATTTAGATGCGGAATGTTATTTAGATTTTAAAAATCATTCTTTATATTTAAAATATAAATTTATGTATCATTCTTTAGAACGAGAAGAGGCCATTAAACAAGGATATTTTCCAAATATTGCTCAAGAAGAAAACTTTTTTGAACAATTAGCCACATTTAGTTTTTTAAGGACGACAAAAGAAAATGAATACATTATTGATGATGAAGATTGGGCTTTGGATTTTTTAAAAAACGATTTACATAAATTAAAAGAATATGCAACAGTTTATATCAGCGATTCGATTAAACATTTATCTTTTAAAAAGATGAACTCAACTGGCGTTGGCATTCGTTTTAATAACAATTGGTTAGAACTTGTCTTTAATGAAGAAATCATTGCCTTAAAAGATTTAGATGAAATTTTAAAATCTTTAAAAGAAAAGAAAAAATATCATTTATTAAAAGATGGAACGATTTTAGATTTACAAGATAAATATATTCAAGATTTAAAAGATATTATTGAGACGATAGGAGTTCCTGCATCAAAATTACAAAAAGAGATGCAAATTCCTTTATTTAAAATGATGCGATTTGAGTCAATATTTGATCAAAAAGCAATTCCTAAAGAAATTGAACAATTTTTATATGATTTAAAAAATTATAAAAATAAAAATTATCCTTTAAATCCAAAACTTGCTTCTGTTTTAAGAGATTATCAAAAAGAGGGATTCCGTTGGCTATATAATTTAGCTAAGTATAATGTTGGTGGTATTTTAGCTGATGATATGGGACTTGGTAAATCCTTACAAATTATTTCATTACTCAGTTCTTTTAAAACAAAAAATCCCAATTTAATTGTTGCCCCTTCTTCGTTAACCTATAACTGGTATAACGAATTTAAAAAATGGGATGAGCAATGTGATATTTTATTAATTACAGGAAATGGACAAGTTCGTGAACAACTCATCAAAAATATTCAACCTACACAAACGATTATTACTTCTTATGATTATTTAAAACGAGATTTAGAATTATATCAAAACCTTCAATTTCATTTTATGGTCATTGATGAAGCACAAAACATTAAAAATTTTGCTACAAAGAATGCTGAAAGTGTTAAAGAAATTAAAGCCATAACCAAATTTGCTGTTACCGGTACGCCTCTAGAAAATTCTTTGGCTGATTTGTGGTCCATTTTTGATTACTGTTTACCTGGCTATTTAAAAACGTATGAAATATTTAAATATGAATACGAATATGATATTGTTAAATTCAAAGATACCGCAAAAATTAATCGTTTAAATAAATTAGTTGCACCATTTATTTTACGTCGAATTAAAAAAGATGTCTTAAAAGAATTGCCAGACAAACTAGAGCAAGTTGTTTATGCCAAAATGGATCAAGAACAACAACAAGTTTATCATGCAACCATAGAACAAGCTAAAAAGCAAATTATGGAAAATAGTTCTAATAAGATGTATATCTTTTCAATGCTTACGCGACTAAGACAAATTTGTTGTCATCCAAAACTCTATCTTCAAGATTATCAAGGTGAAAGTGCAAAATTGAATCTTACTTTAGATTTAGTTGAAAATAGTATTAGTGGAAATCATAAAATCTTAATCTTTTCACAATTTACAAGTATGCTTGCCATTTTACAAGAAGAATTGCAAAAAAGAAACATTCAACCCTTTGTCTTAACAGGAGACACTCCTGCTGAAAAAAGATATCAAATGGTGGAAGAATTCAACCAAAATCCAGAAATTAAAGTCTTTTTAATTTCTTTAAAAGCGGGAGGGACGGGTTTAAATTTAACAGCAGCGGATACAGTGATTCATTATGATCCTTGGTGGAATTTAAGTGCTGAAAATCAAGCCAGTGACCGTGTTCATCGCATCGGTCAACAAAAAAATGTACAAATTTTAAAAGTGATTGTAAAAGATTCTGTAGAAGAAAAAATTCTTAATTTACAAATGTTAAAAAAAGATTTATTTAATTTAGTCATTGGCAATGAACAAGAATTTGTATCTAAATTAACATTAAATGAATTGTTATCTTTATTTAATGATTAAAGGAGAGGATAGAATGATTTATACGGATTTAACAAAAAAAAGCTTTAAAATTATGTTTTGAGGCGCATAAAGATCAGGTTGATAAAATAATTAAGCTAATTTCTAATATTAATATCACCACTTACATATAATTTAGTGGTGATTTTTTTATGAATATTTATCTTATTGGCATTAAAGGAACAGGGATGTCCGCTTTAGCTTGCTTACTTGCTGATTTGGGTCATCGTGTTCGGGGGAGTGATGTTTCTCGATACATTTTTACACAAGAAAAATTAAAAGAAAAAGGAATTGTTTGTGATTCTTTAGAAAATCCAAAATATGATCAATATCCATATGTTGTCTTAGGGAATACTTTTTGGAAACAATCATTGGTTGAACAGTTAAAAAAAGAAAAGAAAACGATTTTTACCTATCAAGAAATGATTCGCTATTTAGCCAACCAATATCCATCCGTTGCCATTTGTGGAACGCATGGGAAGACAACGACAGCACATCTAATTGAGACAATGTTAAGTGCAAATCATACTTGTAGCTATATCATTGGAGATGGAGAAGGAAAAGGGAAAAAAGATGCTGATTATTTTATTTTTGAAGCCTGTGAATATGAAGATAATTTTTTAAATTATACACCCAATATCATTGTTTTAAGTAATATTGATTTTGATCATGTGGATTATTTTAAAAGCCAAAAACAATATAATCAAAGTTTTTTAACATTTTTAAATCAATGTAAAGATTTTGTCATTCTTAATCAAGATGATGCCATTACAATCGCATTAAAACCTTTTATTCATAAACCATATTATACTTATGCCATTGAAGCACAGGCAGATGTTATGGCAAAAGAAGTTGTTTTTAATGAACAAGGAGTTTCCTTTATCATTGAGTATCAAAATCAACGGTCTGAACGAATGATTTTACCCATTTATGGCAAACATTTATTTTATGATGCCTTATCTAGTATTGCTTTGGGGTTAATTCTTCATCAAGATTTAAAAACAATGATTCAAAGTTTATCTTTTTTTAAACCTGCTCATCGAAGATTCAATATTAGTGAAGTGCAAGACAACGTAATTGTTGATGATTATGGCCATCATCCATTTGAAATTCAACAAACGATTTTATCCATTAAACAAAAATATCCGCATAAAAAATTGAAAGTTGTTTTTCATCCCGATCGGTATAGTCGAATCCAATATTTTTATCAACAATATGTGGATATTTTTCAAACCATTGATGAAGTCTATATCATTCCATTTATAAGTACTTTACCGCATTCTAAAGAAGAAGCGTTACTAACTCAATTTTTAAAATATCCAAACATTCATTTTATTCAAAAGGATATTTTTGAAAAAGAATACCACGATGTTGTTTTTCTATTTACAGGGTCAAAAGATATGTCTTATTTAATACAACCCTTCTTAAATCATTTATCATTGAAAAAAACATATAGATAAAGGAACAATTTTCATAAAAATTTTATTGTGATTTGAAATGAATTTCAATTTTTGTTCAACTTTTCTTATTTGATTCATTTTACTAGAAACGACCACATTTTTGTAGTATTATAATAATTGAAAGATGGTAGATATCGTGTATAAAAATGAAAGGGAATTTGTTGAATATAAATCTGTCTTTAATGATAGTCTTACCAAAGAAATTGTTTCGTTTTTAAATACGCATTTAGGAACGATTTATATTGGTATTACCAATGAGGGAAAAATAATTGGTGTACAAAATCTTGATGAAACGTTGAGAAAAATTAGTGATATTATTACGGATCAAATTTTACCAAATCCACAAAGTTATATTAAAGTGGTCTCAAAAGAAATCAATGAAAAAGAAATAATTCAAATAGAGGTTGAAAAAGGGAATGCGCTTTATTATATAAGAAAATATGGGCGTAGTACAAAAGGATGTTATATGAGAATTGGTTCTAGTTGTAAAAGCATGACAGAGGAACAAATTGAAAATCTTTATTCATCCTATATTCTTTTACCCGAAAAACAAATGAATGACATTTCAGTTTTAAGAAATGACTTTACTTTTGTTAAATTTAAAAACTATCTTACTGTCAAAGGAATTCATTACAATGAATTCAACTTTTTAAATAATTTTAGTTTAGTTACATCGGATGGTAAATTTAATCTTTTAGGAGAATTGCTTGCGATGAAAATAAGATATCTATTAAAGTTGCAGTCTTTAAAGGAAATGATAAATCATATTTTCTTAAAAGAAATGAATATGGGAATACTTGTTTGATTTATGCGTTAGAACAAGTATTGAATTATTGTGAATCTTTAAATGAAACTTATGTAGATTTAAGTGTTAGTCCTAGAAGAGAAAAAAAGATGTTTAGTTTTGAGGCTTTTAAAGAAGCGTGGATTAATGCATGTGTGCATAATAAATGGGTAGACGGAGTTCCACCAGCAGTATATTGGTTTGACAATCGAGTAGAGGTTATTTCTTATGGAGGAATTCCAAAATGGTTAACAAAGGAAGAATTTTTATCTGGTAAAACAAAGCCGGTAAATCAAGAGTTAATGAGTATTTTTTTACAATGTGGTATTGTGGAACAATCGGGACACGGAGTTCCGATTATTGTTAGAGAATATGGAGAAAATGCTTATAGATTTTCTGAAAGCTCAATAACCGTAGTTATTCCCTTTGATAAAAAAGGTTTTATGGGAGAAAATGTCGCTCAAAATGTCGCTCAATCTAATGTTGAAACAGCATTGATTCAGTTGATAAAGAATAATCCAAAAATTACAAGAAGAGAAATGGCTTTATTATTTGGAAAGTCTGTAAAAACAATAGAAAGAGAAATAAAAAAATCTTCTAAAATCAAATATGTGGGTACTGGAAAATCAGGCCATTGGGAAATCAAAGATTAAATTTAGTAAAACTTATATAAAGTGAGAGATAAACAAACTCACTTTTTTTAATCAAAAGAAAAAAATAAAACTATCATTTATTGAACTTTTATGAATAAAAGCAAAATAAGTTTCAAAGCATCTCTTTTTTGATGTTTTACATAACTTACCATTAAAAAAAACAAAAAAATATGTTATACTTTGATTGGTGATTTTTTCATGGAAAAAGAAAAAGTTTTAGTCAGTGCTTGTCTATTGGGTAAAAATTGTAAATATGACGGCAAAAACAATAAAAATGAAAAAATCATATCGTTTTTAAAAGATAAAGAAGTTATTCTAGTTTGCCCAGAAGTAATGGGTGGTTTATCAACGCCTAGACTAAAAAGTGAAATTATTACTTTAGAGAATCAAATCAAAGTCATCAACGAAAGAAACCAGGATGTTACTTCTTATTTTGTTCAAGGAGCAAAAAGTGCTTTAAAAATTGCTTTAGATCAAAAAATTGATTATGCAATTTTAAAAGAAAAGAGTCCAAGTTGTGGCTTTAAAAAAAGATATGATGGCACTTTTTCTAAAACAATTATCGAAGGAAGCGGCATTTTTGCTCAACTTTTAAAAGATTACCACATTAAAATTTTAACAGAAGAAGATTTTTAGGAGGAATAAAAAAATGAAAAAAGGAAGTTTACTTTTATTATTATTAACGATTTCTTTTTTGAGTGGATGTCAAAATACAAATATAAACTCATCTCATTCAAATACGATGCCTTCAAGTTCAACAACATCCAATTCTTCAAGTTCTTCAAACTCTTCAAATTCATCAAGTACGTCAACGACAAATCCTTCTGAGGATATAGAAAAAGAAGAACTAGATCAATTGTTTGAAGAAGAGGCCTATATTCCATTGGTAATTACTTCTTCAATTTCTTTGCCTCAAACGCTTCCTACTTATCATTATCCTCTTGAATGGGAAATCATCGATGGACAAGAAACATTAAATTTATCAAACTTTGTCTTATCTTTAAAAGATAATGATAAAATTGTGGATGGAGTTCACGCTATCCAAGTATCTATTGACGTTTTAGACTATCAATATACTTATTATTGTACTTCTCATCATCAAAATTATCATCAACTACCGATTATTGATATTCATACCGAAAATGAAGCCTTTCCTGAAAATAAAGAAGATTACGTAAATGGTACAATTTCAGTGATTAACTATGAAAACGAAGAATATTCGATTGATATATTAAATGCCGAAATGGGCATTCGTTTACGTGGAAATTCAACGATGGCAGCATTGAAAAAACCATTCCGCATTAAATTTGAAGAAAAGCAATCTCTATTTGGTCTTCCTAAAGCAAAGAGTTGGGTTCTACTTGCTAACTATTATGATAAATCAAATCTTCGTAACTATTTAGCTTATACTTTTGCAAATCAATTAGACAATTTAGATTTTCAACCTTCTTCCATTTTTGTAGAAGTACGTTTTAATGATGATTTTTTGGGATTATATCTTTTAAGTGAACACATGCAAAGTGGAGAGGGAAGAGTTGATATTGAAGATGATGTGGATAGTCAAGGATATCCTAGTTATTTCTTTGAACTTAATGAAAGAGCAGATGATGCAGAAGAAAATTTAACTGAAGATGTCGACTATTTTATTACCGATTATTCTAAAAACTTTATTTATGAATATAAATATCCGGAAGGAGCAACTGCAGACCAAAATCAATATATTAAAAACTATATGATGGAAACAGATCAAGCAATTATGAATTTAGACAATTATGAAGAATATATTGATGTTGATTCTTTTATTGATTATTACATTGTTCAAGAATTATTTAAAAACGTAGATGTTGGTTCAACTAGCCAATATTATGTAAAATATGCAAATGGAAAATTACACATGGGGCCTGTTTGGGATTTTGATATTAGTTTAGGAGTGATTGGTGGCCCTGATTACAATCGTTATTTGTCAACGGATTTATGGGTTAGAGAAAGAGATTATTGGTATAATTCTTTATTTAATGATCCAGCATTTTTAACACGGGTTCAACAACGATATACGCAAGTGCATGATTTGATATTGAATGTTTATAATTCCATTGATGATTTAACAGAATCGCTACAAGAAGCACAAGAAGCAAATTTACAACGTTGGCCTTTATCTTATTTAAATAATCCTGATTTATGGATTGAAACACATTATCATGAAAATTATTCTTCATTAACCTCTTTAGAACAACACTATACTTATTTAAAAGATCATTTAAGTGCTCGGATAGATATGTTAGATCAAGCATATTTATTATAGGTAGAATTTATGCGCATTCAAGATTGGCAAAAATTCAATGAACAACATTTAGTGATTGTAGATAAAGAACAAAAAGAAGAATTGGTTTTATCCTTTTTTAAACATGCTTTTTTGCCACAATTTAAGATATTTACTTTTGAAGAATTGAAACAATTTTTAACTTACTCATTGTCCGAAGAATTGATTTTGCAATTTGCTCAAAAAAATCAGTTAAGCATGGAGAATGCTTGGATTTATTTGAATCATTTAAGTTATATCCAAGAAAATAAAGAATATGTATCTTTTCGTTTGCAAGAGTTGCAAAATTTAAAAAAGAAAAATGCAGATCTTTTAACTACAGATAAAAGTCATCTCCAATTTTTAAAAGGGAAAACGGTAGTAGTTTATCAAAATCAAAAATATTTTAAAGAAATTGAAACACTTTGTCAGGTTTATCAATTAAAATGTTTAAAAGTAGAAGGCCCAAAAGTTTCTTTAAAAGAAAAAGAAGTTTTTTGCTTTGATTCTATTGAAGAAGAAGTGGAATATGTTGCTGTTTCTATCGCTCAATTAATTGAAAAAGGAATAAATCCATCTAAAATTAAATTGTGTTATGCACAGGATAATTTAGCTTATCAAATTGAAAAAATATTTAAATTCTTTCGTTTGCCGGTTGTTTCAAAACCAAGTAAATATATTGAGATTCCTTTTTATAAACAATTTTTAGAAATATTAAAACTTCATTCTTCAGTAAAAGAGGCCTTGGATTGTTATCAAAAACAATTAGAAAACACGATTGATGAAGATAAAATCCAACAATTGATGACAATTTGCAATCAATGGATTCATTTAAAGCATGAAGATTTTATTTTAGTATTAGAATATTATTTTAAAACGCATACGATTAATCTTTTTCAAGCAGGAATGATGGAAAAAATCAGTTATCATCAAAAAGTATCGAATGATTGCTATGTTTTTGTGTTGGGACTAAATCAAGGAATAATTCCTCAATCATTTAAAGATGAAGATTTTTTTAGTGATGTTGAAAAAAAAGAATTACATTTGACTATAAGCGAGGAAAAAAATCAAATAGAATTAGAAGATTTGAAATGTTTTTTTGCTGAAACAAAAAATCTTTTTATGTCTTACCATTTAAAAGAAAACAACAAAGTTTGTTATCCAGCTATATTGATTGATTTATGGCATTTTATCGTCAAAAGACCGACTTTAAGTATTTATGATTCTTATAGTGCAAGTTATGATCAAATTAAACTAGCCGATGCCTATGATAAAAATACTCAAAATGCAATGATAAAAGTTTTAGAGGAAAACTACCTAATTGATTATTGTCAATATCAAAATCAATTTCGTATTCAAAATCATCAAACCTTCATTGATGCGATTCAAAAAGAAAAAATCACTTTGAGTTATTCAACAATGAATACTTTTTTTCAATGTCCTTATCAATATTATCTTTCACAAATTTGTTTGTTTAAAGATAATCAATCCACTTTTAATCAAGAAATAGGAACGTTATTTCATTTTATCTTGGCGAATGAAAAAGAAATTGGTTTTGATTGGGAAAAAAATTATGATCATTATTTTGATAATCAAAGAATTTTATCGTCAAAAGAAAAATTTTATCTTACAAAATTAAAAAAAGAGTTACAATTTTTAATTTCTTTTAATCATGAAATGGAAAACCATACACATTTCAAAAAAACATTATGTGAGCAAAAATTGTTGGTTTCCTATGATAATCCTATGATTTTACCTATTAAAGGATTTATCGATAAAATGATGATTTATGAAGATAATCAAGCCACTTATTTTGCTTTAATTGATTATAAAACAGGAAATCCAACACTTTCTTTAAAACATTTGCAATTTGGTTTATCCATGCAGCTTCCTGTTTATTTATACTTGGTAAATCATAATAGAAAGCGATCACAAGATTTAGTGGTTGGTTTTTACTTACAAAAAATCATTCCTGAATTGAATAAATATCCTCAAGATAGTAATGAAAATAAACGGACAAATCTTAAACTTCAAGGATATACTATCGCTTTAAAAGATAAAGTTGCATTACTAGACGATACATATAATTCATCACAATGGATTAAAGGTTTAAAAACGAAAAAAGATGGGTCTTTTTATCAAACTAGCAAAGTATTAACATTAAAAGAAATGGAAGATATTTCAAAATTAGTAGAAGAAAAAATCAAAGAAGCGTCTTTTGCAATTTTATCGGGAGATTTTAAAATTCAACCTAAAATTATTAATCATAAAAATGAAAGCTGTAAATATTGTGAGTATCAACACATTTGTCATGTAAAAGCAAATGATTATCTATATTTATGGATTAAAGAAAAAGAAGGTGAACAAGATGAGTAACGTTCAATGGACTAATGAACAAGCGTTGGCCATTTCCTTAGAAAATCAAAATATCATGGTTAGTGCAGGAGCTGGAAGTGGGAAAACAGCTGTTTTAACTACGAGAATTGTTCAAAAATTAAAAAAAGGCATTCATGCTCAACAATTACTAGTCTTGACTTTTACTAATGCAGCAGCCGCTGAAATGAAAAATCGTGTGCTTCAAAAGATGAAAGAAGATCCCGATTTAAAAAATAGAGTCCATGAAATAGAACAAGCCTACATCACTACTTTTGATAGTTTCGCCTTATCTATAGTAAAGAAATATCATTATTTATTAAACTTAACACAAGATATTCATATTGTTGACTCTTCCATGATTGATATGCAAGCCATGCAATTTTTAAATATTATTTTTGAAAATCTTTATGAAAAGCAAGATGAAAGTTTTCTAAAAATGATGAATCATTTTACGGTTAAAGATGATAAAGAAATTTTAAATTGTATTTTAAATATTCATAAAAAATTAGATCAAAAAGCAGATAAACAACAATATTTACAAAACTATATGCAAACATATGCATCTAAAGAATCTTTTTATCAATATCAAAAAGAATTTCTTGGTTCTCTTAAAGACATCATTGGTCAAATCAAATTATCATTAGATTCTATTTATCCTGCTTTATCAGAAAAAGAAGAGGATAAATTGAATGCCTATTTTCAATTGTTTGCAAGTAAAGAATATGATGACATTTATGCTAATTTAGCGACCATTTCTACCATTCGGATGCAAACCGATGATGAACATTTAAAAGAACAAAAACGTCGAATGGATCAACAAATTAAAAAGTTGAAAGAACTTTGTTTTTATCCTTCTAATCATGAATTGATATTGGCATTAGAAGATGCAAAAGATTATGAAAAAGTCATTGTTCAAATTTTACTTCAATTAGATTCTTTATTAATGGCTTATAAAAAACAATATCAGGCTTTTGAATTTGTCGATATTGCAAAAATGGCGCTTTCTTTGGTTCAAAATTTCCCTTTTGTGCGGGAAACATTAAAAAATCAATTTGTGGAAATTCTGATTGATGAATATCAAGATACCAATGATTTGCAAGAACTTTTTATTCAACAAATTGCCCAAAATAATATTTATGTTGTAGGTGATGTCAAACAGTCCATTTATCGCTTTAGAAATGCAAATCCAGATATTTTTATTCAAAAATATACAGATTATCAAAATCATATTGGAGGGACGAAAATTGATTTAACGAGTAATTTTCGTTCCAGCGAAAGTGTAATCCAATTGATTAATACAATTTTTAATCATTTAATGACTGGTTTGATTGGTGGCGCAAAATATAGCCAAGGACACGCCATGAAATATGGATTTTTACGGTATAATGAATGTCAAAAAGATCATCCCATTGAATATATCACTTATACCAATGAACAAAAACAATATAAAGATGAAGATATTGAACTTTTTTATGTCGTGCAAGATATTTTAAATAAAATAAAAGAAAAAATGCCAGTATATGATGCCGATTTAAAAGAATTTAGACCTTGTACTTATCAAGATTTTGCTATTTTATTAGAAAAATCAAAATCTAGCGAAAAAATACAAAAACTATTACAATATTATCAAATTCCAGCAGTAATCTATAAAAATGAAAATCTTTTAGAGGGAGATTTATTCCATGCTCTATACAATATTTTTGTTGCTTTACAAAAAATTAAAGTTAACCAATTAGATACAACATTTTTAAAAGCCTATTATGGGTTGGGACGTAGTTTTTTATGGGATCAAAGTGATGATACACTTTATTTTGAAATTAAAAATCAAACTTATTTTCATTCCGATTTATATTTAAAATTAAAACAATTAACAGAAGATGCAACTTTTTTATCGAACAAAGAAATGGTTTTAAAAATCATTGATACTTTTTCAATATATGAACGTTTAATTTTAATTGGTGATATAGAGGCAAATAGTCATCGTTTACAACAAATGCTATCTATTGCTCAAAATTTAACCGATTTAAATATACCTATTTTTGAAATGGGAAGTTATTTCGAAAACTTAATGCAAGAAAATAAAAAAATTGAAATTCCTTCAGCAGCACCATTAAAAAATCAAGTTAAAATTATGACAATTCATAAATCAAAAGGATTAGAATTTCCAATTTGTTATTTTATTTTAAATTTTTCAAAACAAAATGAAGAGGAAAAAACAAATAAAATAACTTATAGTGAAAAATATGGCATTATTACACCTTTTTATCAAAATGGAGTGGGCGATACGATTAAAAAAGTATTAGCAAAACAAGATTATGATTTACAAGCTTTGTCTGAAAAAATTAGATTATTTTATGTGGCTTTAACAAGATGTCGTGAAAATATGATTATTATCAATAAAAAAACAACGAATCATGCTAAAAATTTAATAGAATGTAAAACATTTAAAGATCTTATAGATTACATTGCAAGTGATTTTGAATATCAAAAAGAAATGGATGTAAACACACTAGACATTCATTATCGTTATTTAAATGCCAAAGAGGTTGAAAAAGTCAATAAAGAGCAAACATCTAGTATGAATCATCATCACATTGATATTCAAAATTTACCTTTAGAAGAAAAAGAAAAAGCATCTAAGGTTGTTCAACATCTTCTTTCAAAACAAGAAAAAGAAAAAATGGATTTAGGAACAAAAATTCATGAAATTTTTGAACTCACTGATTTTAAACAAGAAAAAGCAACTGTTCCCCCATTAGTACAAAAGTTTTTAAATCAAGATTTATTAAAAAACATTCAACAAGCCAAGATTTATAAAGAATTGCCATTTATCTTTCTTCAAGAGCAAAAGTCCTATTCAGGTGTTATTGATTTAATTTTAGAATATGCAGATCATGTTGATATAATTGACTATAAATTAAAAAATATTGATGATGAGGCTTATCAACAACAATTAAAAATTTATGCAAACTATGTTTTTTATTTATTGAAAAAGCCCGTATTTACTTATTTATATTCTATTTTAGATGGTCAGTTGACAAAAATCGCGGATTAACGCTATTTATTTTAAAAAAAATAGATTATAATATTCAAGGTGTGAGGTGTAAACGATGAAAAAAGATAAAAAGAAACAAAAAGGTGTCATCCAAGAATTTAAACAATTTATTACAAGAGGGAATGTAGTCGATATGGCCGTTGGGGTTATTATCGGTAGTGCATTTACCAGTATTGTGACCGCGTTAACTAATTCCATTTTAATGCCTTTAATTGGCGTTATCCTAGGCGGACAAGCCGATTTTAAAGCATTAAGAATTCAAGCTGGTGAACCAGTTTATGAAGCAGATGGCATTACGATTGCTAAAGATGAATTTGGGCAAGATTTGTATTCTAGTTCCATTTATTATGGTAAATTTTTGCAAGCAGTCATTGATTTTTTACTCATTGCAATTATTTTATTTATCATTGTAAAAGTGATTAATTCGGTTCGTAAAAGAGCTGAAGCTAGAAGAAAAAAAGAAGAAGAAAAAGAACCTGTTCCTCCAGCCGCACCAGTGGTTACAGAACTTGATCTATTAACTGAAATTCGTGATTTGTTAAAAAATGAAAAAGATTCTAGTCAATAACTAGATTCTTTTTGCGATGGGGTGGGAAAGATGTTTAAATATTTTTGCTCTTATTATAAAGATCATAAAAAATTATTTGCTTTAGATATTTTTTGTGTTTTTTTAATGGCCGGAATCGATTTGATTTTTCCTTTGGTAACGAGAAAAGTTTTACAAGGGGAAATTACTTCAACGAAAGTTATTTTATGGATTGGAGCCATTCTACTTATTTTTTATTTATTACGTTTTGGCTTATCTTTTATTATTGGTTATTATGGACATTACTTAGGAATAAAAATAGAAACGGATATGCGCAAAGATTTGTTTAAAAAATTTGAAACTTTGGATTATCAATATTTTGAAACTAAAAAATCAGGAGAATTATTGACCAATCTAACGACACATTTGCATGACTTATCAGAAATGTCTCATCATGTTCCAGAAGATTTATTTGTTTCTATCATTATGATTGTTGGCAGTTTTATTATTTTAATGTTTATTAATCCCATTTTAACGGCAATTGTTTTTGTTTCCATTATTGTTTTAATCTTTTTTACAATATTGAGAAGGAAAAAATTAATGGCCAGTTTTCGTTTGGTGCGAAAAGAGCAAGGAGAATTGGCTTCTCGCATTGGTAGTAGTTTAAGTGGTATTTCTTTAACAAAAGCTTATAATAATGAAGAATACGAAATTAAAAATTTCGATTCTATTAATATGCAATATCAAAATTCTCGAAAAAAATCTTTTAAAGAACTAGGATTGTTTGGTTCAACGGTCAATTTATTAACTAATATTACAAATTTAGTTTTATTGATTGTTGGGTCTATCATGGTGATTCATAGTGAACAAACTCATTTTTATTTGCAAGATTTAGTTGCGTTCTTTTTATATATTAATTTTTTAATTTCTCCAATTACGAAATTAAGTAGCACCATGGAAATGCTACAACAAGGTTGGTCTGGGTTTGAACGATTTTATAGCATTATGATGCTTCAACCGACTATTGTATCAAAAAAAGATAGTATCAAAAATCATATTTTTAAGGGAAAAATTGAATTTAAAGATGTATCTTTTCATTATGGTGAAGATCAAGAAGATATTTTACATCATTTTTCTTTAACGATTCAACCCGGGGAAAAAATTGCTTTAGTAGGAGAAACAGGGGTTGGAAAAACAACGATTTCAAAACTAATTCCGCGGTTCTATGATGTGATGAGTGGAGAGATAAATATTGATGATCACGATATTCGTGATTATGAATTGTATGATTTAAGAAATGCTATTGGTCATGTTCAACAAGATGTTTTTATTTTTTGGGGAACAATAAAAGAAAATATTTTATATGGACGTCCCGATGCGAGTGATGAAGAAGTGATTGAAGCCGCAAAAAAAGCAAATATTCATGATTTTATCATGAGTTTACCTGATCAATATGATACATTGACAGGAGAAAGAGGCGTTCGATTATCTGGAGGACAAAAGCAACGGATTTCTATTGCACGATTATTTTTAAAACAACCTGCAATTATTATTTTAGATGAAGCAACTTCTTCTTTAGACAATGTGACTGAAAAAATGATTCAAGAAGCATTTAAAGATTTATCAAAAGGTAAAACGGCAATCATTATTGCTCATCGATTATCAACGATTAAAAATTGTAATCGTATAATCGTTTTAGGTAAAAATGGAATATTAGAAGCTGGAACGCATGAAAGTTTATTAGCTAAAAAAGGTGTTTATGCACAAATGTATCATGCATCTATGGATGAATAATACTTTTTGCTTTAAACTCTAGTCAATTTGTTTTATAATAAAGTCAAACAAAAAAGGGGTACTAAAATGCATTCAAATTACAAAGTGGATCGAATTATCAAAAATATAAGTTTAAGTGCTATGTTTGTGGTTTTATATGTTGTGATTAATCGTTTTATTGCAATTAATATTGCTGCATTTGGTTCTCCAGCATTCATTCGAATCACAATTTCAACCATCGTTTTAATTATAGCCAGTATTGTCATCGGTCCTATTTATGGAATGGCAGTCGGTGTTGTTAGTGATATTGTTGGAGCTTTACTTTTTCCAATCGGAGCTTTTTTCCCTGGGTATACACTTACTTATGCTATGGCTGGACTTTTGCCTGGTTTGGTTTTTTATTTTAGTAAAAAATTTAAAATCAAAGATGTTTTTTTCTTTTTGTTAAATTTATTCATTGAAGGATTATTACATATCGGAGCCATCGTATATATTTTAATTGAAAAGTCCATTCCTACTTCTTCAAAAACGCAATTTAATCTTTCTTGGCCTTTAATCGTTGTAGCGGTTGTATTATTATTAATTTCATTTGCAACCATTGTTTGGGTTGGCTATCGAGAAATCAAAACAAAAAAGAAAAAATCATTTTATTCTGTTTCTAAAATATGGTTTTCTTATTTATTAATTGAAATTGTTTGTTATTTTTTCTTAAATTCTTTTTGGACTGTCATATTATATGGAACGCCATTTTCTATTTTATTTGTTTTAAAAATTGCCAAATCATTTTTTACGATTCCAATTCATGTTATTTTGGTAATGCCTTTGGTTCGTGTCCTTGAAAAAAGAGGAGTGATTCAAGAAGAACCGATGATTGATTCGACAAAATTAAAAGAAATAAAAAAGAAGCGAATTACTAAAAGAGTAGATTTGGATAAAAAATGACAAAATTTTTAAAACGATTATGCTATACCAATTTTGGTGATAACAATGGTAAAAGTAGAAATTTTTGATGAAGAACATGAAAAAGATTTACAAAAAAGAATTAATGATTTCATTAAAGGAATTGATGAAGAGGATCTCATAGATATTAAATATCAAATTCATGCTTTTTTAGCCGCTTCGAGCGAACAAATTTATTGTTATTCAGCAATGATTATTTTTCGAGTTTCATAAATTTAAAGGAGTGAAGTAGATGTTAAACAAGGTAAAAGAAGAATTTATTCGTCTATTTGGAGAGCAATCACAAGTTCGTTATTTTTTTTCTCCAGGAAGGGTAAACATTATTGGAGAACATATTGATTATAATGGAGGTTATGTTTTGCCTTGTGCTATTCATTTAGGAACTTATTTTGCTATTTGCAAAAACCAAACAACAAAAGTAAGAGCTTATTCCATTCAATTTGAAAGTCAAGGAATGATTGAGTTTGATTTAAAAGATCATAAAAAGAATAAAAAATGGACGGATTACATTAAAGGAATCATTCAAATTTTCCACATAAATTTTGGATTTGATGTCGTAATCGGTGGCAATATTCCGCATAGTAGTGGGCTTTCTTCTAGTGCTTCTTTTTGCACAGGATTAAGTTTTGCTTTAGAAAGTTTACAAAACAATTCTATTTCTAGAGTCGATTTGGCTTTAATGTGTAAAAGAGTAGAAAATGAATTTATGGGCGTTAATTGTGGAATTATGGATCAGTTTATTATTTGTAATGGAAAAAAAGATTATGCTATTTTATTAGATTGTGATCATCTCGACTTTCAATATATTCCATTCAATTTAAAAGAATATGGATTGGTCATTGCAAATACGAATAAAAGTAGACAATTGACCGATTCAAAATACAATGAAAGAAAACAAGAATGTGAAGAAATTTTACAAATTTTGTTTGAAAATGGGTATTCATTAAATCACCTATGCGACATAAAAAAAGATATTGAAAAATATCTTGCTTTATTACCTCAAGAAAATTTGAAAAAAAGATTCAAACACGTAATAACAGAAAATTTAAGAACCATCCAAGCTGCGCAATGTTTAAAAGAAGGAAATATTGAAAAACTAGGAGAGTTATTAACGGCTTCGCATTTATCCTTAGAAAATGATTATGAAGTAACAGGAAAAGAATTAGATACGCTTGTTCATTCTTTTTTAAATCAAAAAGGATGCATCGGAGCAAGAATGACTGGTGCTGGATTTGGCGGATGCGCGATAGCATTAATTGAAAAAGCAAATATTGAATTGGCTAAAGAAAAAGTAAAAGAAGTATATACTCAAACAATTGGCTATGAACCTAGTTTTTATGAAGTAACCATTGGTGATGGAGTAAAAGAAGTAAAGTAGGTGAAAAAAATGGAATTGAATTTAAAAAAATATCATGATGAAATGGTTCAAGAACTTCAAAAACTTGTTTCTTATAAAACGATATTAGATACTCCGGTTGAAAACGGTCCATTTGGAAAAGGCAATAAAGAATGTTTAGAATATGTTTTATCACTATGTGCTCGTTTAGGAATGAAAGTGAAGAATTTAGATGGATATTGTGGTTATGCTGAAGTTGGCGAAGGAGAAGAAATCTTTGCTATTATCTCTCATCTTGATGTTGTTCCTGAAGGAGAAGGATGGGAATATCCTCCTTATCAAGCAACGATTGTGGATCAAGTGATGACGGGGCGAGGAGTTTGGGATGATAAAGGACCGGCTGTTGTATCGATTTATACAATTAAAGCACTGATGGATGCGCAATTTGTTTTTAAAAAACGGGTTCGTCTCATCTTTGGTTGTAATGAAGAAACGGGTTCGCTATGTGTGGAACACTATCTAAAAAAAGAAGGACAAATTACGTATGGTTTTACTCCAGATGCTGATTTCCCAGTTATTTTTGGAGAAAAGACGATTAATAATATCACCATTGGAGGCAAGGCACAAAATAAAGGGAATTTAACTTTACAATCAATTGATGCTGGTGAAGCTTTTAATGCTGTCATTAGTAAAGCAACTTTTAATATTCAATATGGATGCCAACGTTGTAAACAAAAACTATTAGATGATTTAACAATTGCATTTCAAAACTTACATATTGAATGGCATTATAACGATCAAAGTGAAGAGCAAGTCCTACAAATTGTTGTTATTGGAAAGGCTGCGCATGGATCATTACCGATGTTAGGAGTCAATGCCGCTAGTTATGGAATTTATGCATTAAGCCAAACCGAATTAGACAATTCCTTTGTTCAATGGTATGCAAAATATATCGGATTAGAATATGATGGAAAACGTTTGGGATGTTATGCTACAGATCAATATGGAGATATTGCGGTCAATGTAGGCATAGTAAAATATCATCAAGGAACATATTTTGTAGGAATCAATTGTCGACTACCTTTTAATATCACTTCTCAAGAAGTAATACAAGCCATGAAAAAAACATTACAAGATGAAAATGTTACAATTCAATTGCCTTATGATTCAAAAGGATTTTTAATTCAAGAAGATTCTTTAATGATTCAAACGATGGTTAAAGCTTATCAGCAAGTGACAAAAGATTATACATCTAAACCAAAATGTATTGCAGGAGGAACTTATGCACGACATTTTCACAACTGTGTTGGGTTTGGAGCCAGTTTACCTTTTTCACCAGAAGAAAATATTCATAGTGCGAATGAACGATTAAAGTTAGAGTTAATAGATATTTGGTTAGAAATATATGTTTTGGCCGTACAAAAACTTTTAACAGACGTGCATTTTAATTAAAAAAATAGAATAAAATCTTACAAAAAAAATACAAAAAAAGATTCTGTATTGAACCAAATTTTACTTTACAGAATCTTTTTTTTACGATTAAACTTTTTTAATTGTCGGAATTTCATTTTGTTGTTTTAAAGAAAAGTGGAAGGAGCCATATACAAATAAAGAATTTAAACAAATTCGGACAATTATTGAAAGAGCTGAAGCGTCATAAAATGGATGAGTTAATGCAAATCCAAAAGAAACATTAAATTGTTGATAAACACTATAGGCCAAAAAGAAATATTCTCCGATTAAAACAAATATTTCTAAAATGGATGCAATAATAAAAACTCTTTTTCTATCCATTTTTCCGTTAAATTTTCTATAGAAGAAATTAGCCATGAAGACCATTATTAAAGTAGCTATACAAGCAAAATAACTTAATGAATTAAAAAACAAATAAAGAACAACCCCAAGAATACCAGCCAAACATACACCTAAACTTCCTGTCCAATAACTTTGTTTTTTGGGGTCTCCATATTTTGTTTTAACGACCGAATCAAGCATATTTTGAATTGGAGCGAAACATTCCTCATGTGTTTGTAAAACATAATCTTCAAAAACATAAAAGGGAGCATCACTTGATAAAGTTCGATTACACACTGGACAAGTATCACAAGAAGGAACGTTATAATCATCTAAAATATGAGTCAAATCAATAATGCAAGAAATGATATCATTATCCGTAGTTTTCGTTGGATTTAAATAGGCCTCTAAAGAAAATGTACCATATTCTATTTTTATAATGGAGGCATATTTTTCAGCAAGTGGAAAAACTTTTCGACTGATTTCGTCGATTAATTCAGGATTAATATTTTTAGACATAATGATAGAAATTTTGATAATTCCATCCACATTTGTCAGGGAAACGAGTCGATTTTTAAAAATACCATAAGATATTTTATTGGATGTTTTAAAATGAAATTCTTCAAAAAATTGATCTAGTATAGATTGAGCCATTTCATTCACCTTCTTTATATAGTATTTTAACAAATATTATAAAAAAAACCTAGTCTTTCCATAATATAAAAAAATCTATAAAACATTAGAATTTAAATCAAGAACATGAAATGGTTTTAGTTTTACTTATTTTCTAAATTTTGGGATTTTTAACCCTCTATCTTTTATAAAAAAGATAGTGTATAATAATAAATTGAGGTGTTGTGTATGGGTTTATTTATAACAATTGAAGGTCCAGAGGGAAGTGGAAAGACAACGGTTGCTAAAGAAATTACCTCTTATTTGCAACAACAAGGCTATCCCGTTTTATATACGAGAGAACCTGGAGGGGTAGCTATAGCCGAAAAAATACGGGACATTATTCTTGATGTGGACCATACCACTTTAGATGCACGATGTGAAGCACTTCTTTATGCTGCTAGTCGCAGACAACATTTAGTTGAAAAAATTGAACCTGCTTTAAAAGAGGGAAAAATCATTATTTGTGATCGGTTTATTGATAGTTCTTTAGCCTACCAAGGATATGCAAGAGGAATAGGAATTGATGAAGTTTATGCAATTAATTTATTTGCAATACATCATCGAATGCCTGACTTAACGATTTTATTAGATTTAGATCCACAAGAAGGTTTAAAAAGAATTCAAGCCACTCGTTTAAAAGAAGTGAATCGCCTTGATTTAGAAACGCTGGCATTTCACCAAAAAGTACATGAAGGATATGATATCTTAAAACAAAAATATGCTTCTCGCTTTTCAATTGTGAACGCGAATCAAACCAAACAACAAGTTTTTGAAGATGTATTAAAAATTGTTTTAGAAAAATGTAAAGAGAAAAAAATATGCAAAAAATAAAAGATTACCTTCAAAATACACAACCCATTGTTTATCAAGTCTTAAAAAATGCTTTTAGCCAACACAAAACGACGCATGCTTATCTTATTAATGGTCCGAAAGGATCCTATATTTTACCTGTTGCTGAATTGATGGCACAAAGTTTTGTTTGTCAACATAAAGACGAAGACCATCTTGCTTGTGAAGAATGCCTTGATTGCACAAAAATTAAAGATAAAAATTACATTGATTATATTTTTTTAGAAGGGGAAAATTTAAAAAACGATCAAGTTTTAAATTTACAAAAAGAATTTAATAAATCTGCTGTTGAAAAACAAAATGTAAAAATTTACATCATTCATCTCATCGAAAAAGCACCAATTGCTTCTTTGAATAAATTATTAAAATTTATTGAAGAACCAAGTTCTAATATTATAGCCATTTTTACAACGCATTCCTTGTCTTCCATTTTGCCAACGATTACTTCACGATGCCAAATTATTCATTTAAAACAATTTGGACATCAAGAATTAGTGACAAAAATGATGCAAGAGAATATAAAAGAAGAGGATGCCCATTTGCTTGCTTTAGTCAGCAATGATCTTATGGCTAATTTAGAATTAGTGCAATCACAAATATATCAACAAGTTTTAGATATTTTAAAACAAAGTCTGTCTTATTGGAACGATAATCCTAATTTTTTTATTTATTATATGCAAAAAGAGGGATTCCCTTTATTAGAAAAAAATAATCAAATTGAATTTTATCTTGATTGTTTAGAGGCTTGTTTTTTTGAAACGATGTTGACAAAACATCAACAACAACAACCTCGTTTTTTAAGCGATATCATTTTAAAAATGCAGCAAAATGATGCCAATATGCAACAAAAAATTATGACCATTATGATTGCTAAACAAGAATTATTAAGCAATGCAAATAAAATGTTGGTTTTAGATAAACTCTTAATTCAATTAACGGATGGTGATGAAAATGAATGATGAAACAACACATGAAGAATCAATGCCTACTGAGAATACAAAAAATGAAATGCTAGAATATCAATATGTTGTTGGAGTTAGTTTTAAAAAAGCTTTACAAGTATATTATTTTGGTACCAATGATACCACTTTAAAAGTAAAAAATATTGTCGTTGTAGAAACGGCTAGAGGAATTGAACTTGGGTATGTAAAAACAGAAGTGCTACCTATTGAAAATTTACAATTAAAGACAGAAATTAAACCAGTGATTCGAAAAGCAACGCAAGAAGATTTAGACAAACAAAAAGAAAATGAAAAATTGGCTGTTAAAGCACAAGAAATTTGTTTAGAAAGCATTAGTCAATTGCAGTTGCCTATGCATTTAATTAGTAGCGAATATGTTTTAGATACGACAAAAGTGATTTTTACTTATGTTTCTGATGATCGTGTTGATTTTCGTGAATTATTAAAAGTGCTCGCTCAAAAATTACATTGTCGTATTGAATTAAGACAAATTGGAGCGCGTGATCGTTCTAAATCAGTTGGAGGTGTAGGGACTTGCGGTTTACCTCTTTGTTGTAGTACTTTTTTATCTGATTTTGAAGGCATTAGCATCAATATGGCTAAAAATCAATTGCTTGCTTTAAATATTCAAAAATTATCTGGACAATGTGGCAAATTGGTTTGTTGTTTAAAATATGAAGATGATTATTATAAAGAACTAAAAGAAGGTTTACCAAAGTTAGGACAAAGAGTCCATTTTAAACAACAAGAATATAAAGTTACAGCGATGAATGTTTTATCTAAGACAATAAAATTAGAGAATAAAGAAGAAAGTTTATCTTTAACTATTGATGAATTTTTAAAGGATGTAGAAAAATAACATGAATCGGCAACAAAGTTTTCTTTCTTTACAATCATGTTTATATGTGATTGCAACACCAATTGGAAATTTAGAAGAGTTAACATATCGAATTGTTGATACTTTAAAAAAAGTGGATGTTGCCTTTTGTGAAGATACACGCGTCAGCTTAAAATTATTTCAGCATTTAAAAATTAAAATACCTCTCTATAGTGCTTATGAAAACAAGGAATTAGAAGCAGCACAACAAATCATAACGTTTTTAGAAAAAGGGCAAAATGTCGCTCTTTTAAGTGATGCAGGTTATCCAGGAATTTCTGATCCTGGACAAAAAATCATTCAACAAGTAAAAGAAAAACATTTTCCCATTATTGTATTAAACGGACCTTGTGCACTAATTCAAAGTGTCGTAGCCAGTGGGTTTCCTTTTCAACATTTTTATTTTTATGGCTTTTTAGATGCCAAAAGTGCTAAGAGAAAAAAAGAACTTTCAAAATTAGAAAACATAGAAGATGTCCTTATTTTTTATCTTAGTCCGCATAAAGCAAAAGAAACATTAGAGGATCTGTTATCGATTTTAGGCAATCGACAAATTTGTCTATGCAGGGAGTTAACTAAAAAATTTGAAGAATATATATGGGGAACGATTCAAGAAATTTTATCCATTGTAGAAACCTTAAAAGGAGAAATGGTTTTAGTTGTTGAAGGAAAAGAAAAACAAAGCAAACCTATTACATCAGATTTATTTTTAAGAATTGATGAAAAAATAAAACAAGGATGTACTAAAAATCAAGCCATTAAAGAGATTGCAAAACAATATGATGTTTCAAAAAATGAACTCTATCAACTTTATCATACAGGAGGAAAAGATCATGAATAAAAAGAAAACTTTTTACATTACAACACCAATTTATTATCCTAGTGGCAATATGACTTTAGGAAACACCTATTCTACGATTATTTGTGATACAATGGCTCGATATAAAAAAGAACAAGGCTATGACGTCTATTATTTAACAGGAACGGATGAACATGGTCAAAAAATTGAACACAAGGCCAAAAAAAAGGGTGTTACACCACAAACTTTTGTCGATGAAATTGTTGCTGGTGTTCAAGCTCTTTGGAAAGATTTATCCATTGAAAATGATGATTTTATTCGAACAACACAAATTCGACACATTGAAGTGGTACAAAAGGTTTTTTCTTATTTTTTAGATCGTGGAGATATTTATTTAGGACATTATGAAGGATGGTATTGTCGTGAATGTGAAGCCTTTTTTACACAAACACAATTAAAAGATGGAAAATGTCCCGATTGTGGTAGAGAAGTGCAACTTCAAAAAGAAGAAGCTTACTTTTTTAAAATGTCAAAATATACGGACCAACTATTGAAATATTATGAAACACATCCCGATTTAGTCATTCCTGAATCAAGAAAAACAGAAATGATTAATAATTTTATCAAACCTGGATTAGAAGATTTGTGTGTTTCGAGAACTTCTTTTGATTGGGGAATTCAAGTGAAAGAAAATCCAAAACATGTCGTTTATGTTTGGATTGATGCTTTATTAAATTATATTAGTGCTTTAGGATATTTGAGTAATGATGACCATTTGTTTCAAAAATATTGGATGTATGGCGATGAAAAAGTGCATGTACTTGGAAAAGAGATTACGCGTTTCCATATCATTTATTGGCCTATTTTACTCATGGCTTTACAATTACCTTTGCCTGATCATTTTTATAGTCATGGTTGGTTAATTATGAAGGATGGCAAAATGTCAAAATCAAAAGGGAATGTCGTTTATCCGTTGCCTTTAAAAAATGCTTATGGCATTGATGCCTTACGCTATTATCTTTTAAGAGAAATTCCAATGTTTAGTGATGGATTATTCACGCCTGAACAATTTGTTGAACGTTATAATACGGATTTAGCGAATGATTTAGGAAATTTATCTCATCGTAGTTTATCGATGATTAATAAATATTGTGCAGGTAAAGTGCCATCTTATAAAGGAGCAATTACCGCTTTTGATCAAGAGTTAGAGCAAACAGGGAAAGAAGCCATTGAAAAATTTATCTATCATATGGACCGTTTTGAAATCAATGTTGCGATTGAACATTTAATGAATTATGTTTCTAAAGCCAATAAATATATTGAAGATACAAAACCATGGACACTTGCAAAAGATGAGTCTAAACAAGATGAACTTCATTCTGTGATGGTTCATTTGGCCAATGTTATTTATCAGGTCTGTGTCTTTTTTAAGCCAATTTTAATTGAAAAAGCCAATATGATTTTAGATTTATTACAAGTGCCACAAGAATTAAGAACATATGAAAAAGCCAAAGAATTTGGAATTTTACAAGAAGTACAAATTGTTGAAAAACCAACGCCAGCATTTGTTCGTTTAGATAAAAATGTTGAAGTTGAAAAAATGCAAGCAACGATTTATCAACCTAATTAGGAGGAAAGAAAATGAAAGCAAGTAAAATGTTATTAGGAACGTTAAAAGAAGCTCCTAATGAAGCCATTATCGATAGTCATATCTTATTAATTCGTGCTGGAATGATTCGAAAGTTGGTTGCAGGTGTTTATAACTTTTTACCTCTAGGGTTGAAAGTTTTACATAAGATTGAAAATATTATCCGTGAAGAAATGGATGCCAGTGGTGCTCAAGAAATTTTATCAAGTGCCATTCAACCTAAAGAATTATGGGAATTATCTAAACGTTGGGAAAAATATGGACCTGAATTAATTCGTTTTAAAGATCGGCATGATCGTGAATTTTGTTTAGGACCCACACATGAAGAAATTTTTACAGATTTGATTAAAAATGAAGTCAAATCTTATAAAATGCTGCCTTTAAATATTTATCAAATTCAAACAAAATATCGTGATGAATTACGGCCTCGTTTTGGATTGATGCGTGGCAGAGAATTTATTATGAAAGATGCCTATAGTTTTGATAAAGATGATGCAGGTTTAGAAATATCTTATCGACAAATGTATGAAACGTATCAACGAATTTTTGATCGGTTGCAAATCCATTATAAGGTCGTTTTGGCTGATACAGGTTCTATTGGAGGTAGTGAATCGCATCAATTTATGGCCTTAAGTGAAGTGGGAGAAAGTAATATCTTTTATTGTGATGCTTGCCATTATGCAGCGGATGAAGAAAAGGCAGAAAGTAAAGTCGATCATTATAAAGAAAATGAACCAGAACAACCTATACAAGAAGTAGAAACAAAAAACAAAAAAACGATTGAAGAAGTTAGTCAATATCTACATGTTTCCTTCAAAGATGTTGTCAAAACGATGATTTATAAAAAGCCTGAAGAATTCGTTGCAGTTTTAGTTCGTGGCGATAAAGAAGTGAATCCGATTCAAGTTTGTAATGCTTTAAATATTGCAGAACATGAACTACAATTGGCTACAAACCAAGAAATTCAAACGCTTGGCAGTGTAGAAGGATTTGTTGGACCTGTTGATTTAAATATAAAGATATTGGTTGATCAAGAAGTTGCTTTGATGAAAAACATCATTGTTGGGGCAAATCAAGCTGATTATCACCTCATCAATGTCAATTTTAATCGCGATTTTAAAGGAGAAGTCGGTTGTTTTAGAAAATGTCAAGATGGTGATGCTTGTCCTATTTGTGGGCAACCATTAAAAAGTCAAAGAGGCATTGAAGTGGGTCAAATTTTTAAATTAAGAACGAAATATTCCGAAAGTATGGGTTGTACTTTTTTAAATGAAGAAGGAAAAAGTATTCCAATGGTAATGGGTTGTTATGGTATTGGTGTAACACGAACATTAGCCGCAATTGTTGAACAATATCATGATGAACATGGTATTATTTGGCCAATTCATTTAGCTCCTTATCAAGTAGTTATTATTCCGATTAATTATGCTGAAGAAGCACAACAACAATTAGCCGATGAATGTTATGTTCTTTTAAAGCAACATCATGTTGAAGTTATATTAGATGATCGAAATAGTAAAGCGGGATTTAAATTTAAAGATTGGGATTTGATTGGTATTCCTTTACAAATTATTGTCGGTAAAAAAGCTAGTGAAGGAATTGTAGAATTCAAACAAAGAAAAACGCAAAATAAAGAAGAACTTTCTTTACAACAAGTTGTTGAAAAAATTTTAAATTTTATTTAGAAATAAGGTGTAAAAAAGATGAAGTATGATTATGATGTCATTGTCGTAGGTGGTGGACATGCAGGAGTGGAGGCAGCTTTAGCTGCAGCTCGACTTTCTTTTCGTACGGCATTAATTACCCTAGATCAAAAAAATATTGCACAAACACCTTGTAACCCTTCTATTGGTGGTCCAGCAAAAGGTGTTGTTGTTCGTGAAATTGACGCTTTGGGTGGACAAATGGGCATTACAACCGATCATACTTATTTGCAGATGAAAATGTTAAATACTGCAAAAGGGCCAGGAGTTCAATGTTTAAGAGCCCAAATTGACAAATTAAAATATCCCCAATATATGCAAGAAGTTTTAAAAAAACAAGAAAATTTAACCATTCTTGAAACGATGGTCAAAAGTTTAATCATCGCCGATGGTCGTTGTGAGGGTATAGTAGATGAAAATCATCATCAAATAACGAGTAAAACGACAATTTTAACTACAGGCACTTATTTGCAGGCCTGTGTTTTAGTCGGACATGATATGAAACAAGAAGGCCCCGATCATCAACGATCGGCAACAGGGTTGTCCCAACAATTAAAAGAATTAGGATTTCAAATTTTACGTTTAAAAACGGGAACACCGCCTCGGATTGCTAAAGAAAGTATTGACTTTAGTCAATGTGAAATTCAACTAGGAAGTTTAGGAGAATATGCGTTTAGTTATCAAACAAGAAACTTTATTCCTGTAGAAAAACAACTTCCTTGTTATTTGATTCATACCCAAAAAGAAACACATAAAATTATTTTAGATCACTTAAAAGATTCGGCAATGTATAGTGGAAACATCAAAGGAAGAGGGCCTCGATATTGCCCTTCTATTGAAGATAAATTAGTACGCTTTGCTGATAAAGAAAGACATCAATTGTTTTTAGAACCCGAATCGGCATCCAATAATTCTATCTATTTACAAGGATTTTCTACTTCCATGCCCCATGATGTTCAAGAAAAAATGGTACGTTCTTTGCCTGGGATGAAAAAGGCAGTATTTTTAAAATATGCTTATGCGATAGAATATGATGCTATTTCGCCTTTACAATTAAAACCATCATTAGAAACAAAAATCATTGAAAATTTATTTACTGCAGGTCAAATTAATGGAACCTCTGGCTATGAAGAGGCTGCGGGACAAGGACTCATTGCAGGCATTAATGCTTGTTTAAAAATTCAAAATAAAGAGCCATTAATTTTAAAAAGAAATGAATCTTATATCGGATTAATGATTGATGATTTAGTTACAAAAGGAACCGATGAGCCTTATCGATTACTCACATCTCGTTCCGAATATCGTTTGCTTTTAAGACATGACAATGCCGATATTCGTTTGCGTCCTTATGGCTATCAAGTGGGATTAATTTCTAAAGAACAATATGAACAATTTTTATTAAAATTAGAACAAATTGAAACTTTAAAAAATGAAATGATGCAACGAAAATTAAAAGAAATTGATGGCATATTGGAATACGCTCAAGATAAAAACATGAGTACCGAACATTTGCTTGGATTAACTGTAGCAGATTTTTTAAAACGACCTGAAGTGCAACTCAAAGAATTGATGCCTTTAATGAATAAAGATATTTCTTTTTATATTCCAGGAGTCATTGAACAAGTAGAAATTCAAATTAAATATGAAGGATATTTGAAAAAACAACAAAGAGAAGCTCAAGAATTAGAAAAAATGGAAAATTTCATCATTCCTGAAAATGTGGATTATGATCAAGTCGAACATCTTGCTATTGAGGCCAGACAAAAATTAAAACAAGTACAACCTCGAACAATTGGGCAAGCCAGTCGAATTTCTGGTGTTAATCCTAGCGATTTAGCGGTTTTAATGGTCTATTTAAAGGGAAAAAGAGGTGAAAGTTGATGACAAAATTAGAATTTTATCAACAACTAGAGCAACAACAAATTTTTTTAAGTAATCATCAAAAGCAACAATTTGATCAATATTATCGTCTTCTTTTTCAATATAATCAAGTTATGGATTTAACAAGTGTTATTGAAGAAGAACAAGTTTATGAACGCCATTTTTATGATTCATTAACGATTGCTTTTAATAAAAATTTTAATGGTTTAAAAGTTTGTGATGTTGGCTCTGGAGCAGGATTTCCAGCTATTCCTTTAAAAATTGTTTTTCCTGAAATGGAATTAACTATTATTGATTCTTTAACAAAAAGAATGAATTTTTTAAATGAAGTCGTCCAACAATTAGATTTAAAAAAAGTAACGATTATTACAGCAAGGGTTGAAGAAATGGATGCTTCATTTCGTGAAACTTTTGATATCGTTATGGCAAGAGCGGTAGCACGATTAAATATTTTATTAGAATTATGTATTCCAATTTTAAAAGTAAATGGAATATTTATTGCCATGAAAGGGCAAAAAGGACAAGAAGAATTAGAAGAAGCCCAAAATGCCATTCAAATTTTGAATTTAAAACTTAATGAAACACAAAAATTACCTTTCATTACGAATTTTTATTTTTTAAAACAAAAAAAGACTCCTTTACAATATCCTAGAAGATATAGTTTAATCAAAAAAAAGCCTTTATAAGAGAGTAGTATTGAACTACTTTTTTTATTTTTAAGACAAAAATTTACAATTTTTTTACAAGTTTTTTACGGCATTATGAGGGATTTAATGGATAAAATGCTCTAAAATACAATTGTAAAACAAAAGGAGAATTTTAATCATGAAAAAAACAAAAGTAATTATCACTTGTTTTGCTATGGCAGCTTTAATCAGTTTAGCATCTTGTGCAAAAGATGAAGGATTTAATCAAGAAAAAAATATTACTTTATATACAAGAAACACGGATAGTGGAACAAGAGATGGTTTTTTTACAAAAATTGGTTTAGAGGAAGCAAAAGAAGATAACGCTCCACTTGCAACAGTGACGACTGTTGAAAGTAATGGAGATATGATTTTAAAAGTGAAAAATGATGAATATGGAATTGGTTATATTTCATTATCTTCATTAGAAGATTCTGGCTTAATTGGTTTACAATACGAAAACGTTGCACCTACTGAAGAAAATGTTTTAAATGAAAGTTATCAATTGACAAGAAATTTTAATTATGTGACAAGAAGTGAATTTGATGATGATAACAAAAGACAAATTGTTGAAGCTTATTTAGCTTATTTAACAACAATTGAAGCAAAAGCAACAATTATTGCCAATTCTGGAATTGTTGAAATTAATGCAACGGATCCAAGTTGGGAAGATATCAAAGAAGATTATCCAATTGCTAACCAAGATAATTCTTCAATTACGATTAAATTTGGAGGGTCAACATCAGTTGAAAATATTGCTAAAGCATTATCTGCTGAATTTGCTTCTAAATGTGGAAACTTTAAATATGAACATAATCATACCGGGTCTAGTGATGCATTTAAATATACACAAGGAGAAAATAAAGATGATTCTGCTAAACTAGATATTGGGTTTTTATCAAGGGAATTTAGTGATACTGAAGTTTGTGCAGCAAATACTTTTGGTAAAATTTGTGTGGATGCCATCGTAGCAGTGGTTCATTCTTCTAATCCTTTAAGAAACGTAACGGCGCAAGATTTGGTCAATGCCTATACAGGTGTTTATACTAAATGGAGCGAACTTATTGCATAAAATGAAAAAAGTCGATGCATCTTCTATTAAGAAAAAGACTATTATTGACCAAATTGTCAAAATAGTCTTTTTGGCTATTACAATCCTTTGCGCATCCGTCATTATTTTTATTGTTTCTTTTATTTTAATTAAAGGAATTACCCCTTTTGTTCATCGTTATGAAATTGATGGACAATTTTATTCTGTAAACTTTTTTCGCTTTTTAGGTGGCACGACATGGTATCAATATCCAAATTTGTATTCTATTGGATTCATTGTCATCAATACGATTTATGTCACTTTTTTAAGTTTACTGATTGCTGTTCCCATTTCTGTTTTAACAGCCTTATTTATTAGTAAAATTGCTCCAAAAAAAATTGGGAAATTTTTAAATACCATTATTGAAATTTTAGCTTCTATTCCTTCTATAATTTATGGATTATTTGGTGCAGGCGTGATTACATTATTAGTAAAAGATACGGCTTCCTTATTTCATTATCAAAGTGCAGGAGGGGTATCTACCCTTGCAAGCGTTCTCGTGTTAGCAATGATGATTATTCCAACAATTACAATGCTTAGTATTACAGCGATTCAATCGGTAAAAGATGATTTAATCAAAGGATCTTTGGCTTTAGGGGCAAGTCAAACCCAAACAAACTTTAAATTGGTATTAACCTCGGCTAAATCAGGTATCTTTTCTGGGATTATTTTAGGAGTTGGAAGAGCACTTGGTGAAGCAACTGCTGTTTCGATGGTTGCAGGAAATGCAGATGTAGGGCCAACATTTAATTTGTTTGATACGACAAGAACATTAACGACGACCATGTTACAAGGGTTTCAAGAAACAACGGGTTTAAATTATGATATTCGATTTAGTGTTGGCGTTGTTTTAATTGTTATCATTTTAGGAACAAATATTATTTTAAATATTGCAAAGAAAAAAATTGGGCGAGGTGTGTTAGAATGAAAAAAAGAAAAATCAAAGATCTTATCGCTCAAATTTTAACCTATTTATTTTCTAGTTTTGGTCTTGTCACTTTTATTGCTATTTTAGTTTTTGTTTTTTCGAATGGATTATCCACATTATCTTTTGAAATGTTGACATCGGATTATCATCAAGAAGTTGTCAATGTGAATTATGAACAAGAAAACTACATGCAATTTGAAGAAAAAGAAATTGAAGATTCTTATTTTTCAATTCGCTGGGGAATTGCTTTAAAAGATGCCACGGACAATGTTGGAGAAAGCATTGTTATTGTTTCTTATGTTGATGAAAAATCTCCTTTAAGAGGAACAATGAATCAAACAACAAAAGAAAGTTATGCTTTAAAAGAAAATCAATCTATTACCAAAGTAGTATTAAAGGACCAAGAAGGAAATTTAATTTTGGCTTTAAGTCGATATAAAGCAAAAACAATGGTCGAATTAATGGATCAAGGGGTTGCCATTACGGATTTACAAATTACAACTCCTGGAGGAGGAATTAGAGGTTCTTTAATTACGACGCTTTTACTTATTTTGCTTACCTTAATCATTGCTTTGCCATTAGGCATTGGTGGTGCAATTTATTTATCAGAATATGCTAAAAAGAACAAATTTACAAAAGTCTTACGATCTTTAATTGAAATGACAAGCGGTATTCCATCCATTATTTTTGGACTTGTTGGAGCAACCATTTTTATTCCATTTTTAAATGTAACGATTCAATCGGATGGGCCATCTATTTTAGCTGGAGCCATGACTTTAGCTATTATGCTTCTTCCGATTGTTATTCGTACGACAGAAGAGTCTTTAAAAGTTATTCCTCAAAGTTTTCGTCATGCATCATTAGCCTTAGGAGCTAGTAAAACACAAACGATTTTTAAAGTTGTTTTACCGAACTCGATTAGTGGCATCTTAACCGCTACACTTTTATCTATTGGAAGAATTATTGGCGAAAGCGCTGCTTTGATTTATACTATAGGTACAGCCATTAAAGATCAAGTTGCGGCATCTCAAAATTCAACTTCTTTAGCCGTACATATTTGGTCCATTATGGCTGGAGAAAATCCAAATTATGATGGCGCTTGTGCGATTGCTATTATTATTTTGCTTGTCGTTTTAGTATTGAATCTTTTAGTTAAATTAATTTCAAAACGGACTAATCGAATGGAAGTGAAATCATGAAAGAAATTATTAAAGTAGAAAATTTAAATTTGTTTTATAAAGATAAACAAGCTTTAGTTAACATTAACATGGAAATTTTACCAAATAAAGTCACGGCTTTTATTGGTCCTTCAGGGTGTGGCAAGTCCACTTTACTTCGTTGTTTTAATCGTATGAATGATTTAATTGAAGGATGTAGAATTGAAGGAAAAATTACATATTTAGGTCAAGACATTCAGACAATTAATCCCATTGCCTTGCGAACAGAAATAGGAATGGTATTTCAAACGCCTAATCCATTTCCGATGTCTATCTATGATAATGTGGCTTATGGTCCACGATGTCAAGGTATTAAGAAAAAATCCATTTTAAATGAAATTGTTATTGAATCTTTAAAAAAAGCAGCATTGTATGATGAAGTGTCAACACGTTTAAAAGATTCGGCATTAAGTTTAAGTGGGGGTCAACAACAACGTTTGTGTATTGCTCGTTGCATTGCAATGAATCCGAAAGTGATTTTAATGGATGAACCAACCAGTGCTTTAGATCCGATTGCAACATTAAAAATAGAAGAACTCATTGATGAATTAAAAAAAGAGTATACGATTATTATTGTAACCCATAATATGCAACAAGCGACAAGAATTTCTGACTATACGGCATTCTTTATGCTAGGAGAAGTAAAAGAATTCAATGATACAGATACCCTATTTAAAAAACCACAAAAACAAGAAACAGAAAATTACATTACAGGAAGGTTTGGATAAAATGAAATTACAACAAGAAATTGAAAATTTAAATCAAATGGTCATTAAAATGGCTGATATGGTCGAAGAAAATTTAAAAATTTCTTTTGACTTGCTTTCTGAATATAGTGATAAAAAAGCTTGTTTAATTAATGATGACATTGTCGATTTGCACGAACGTTTAGTCGAAGAAATGTCCATGTCGATTATGTTAAAAGAAAGACCTTATGCTTCGGATATGCGTATGGTTTTAGGTATTTTAAAATTAGTTGAAGATATTGAACGATTAGGAGACCATGCTGAAGATATTCGTGATTTTAGTAAAAAAATAAGTCAAACAGATCCTTGTAAAATTGAAAAATTGGATCAAGCAGTAAATTTTGCTTTAAAGATGGTTCATAATTCAATGCATTCTTTTATTAGTAAAGATTTAGAACTAGCACAACAAACGATTCATGATGATGATATCATTGATGCTTTATATGAAGAAATGATTTCGGAATTGATTTCAAAATTAGATCAAAAAATAATTTCCAGTTCTTGTGCAATCTATTATACACTTGTGATAAAATATATAGAGAGAATAGCAGATCATGCTTCTAATATTGCAGAATGGGTGATTTATATTCTTTTAGGCTATCATAAAGATAAGCAAATATTTTGAGGTGCGCCATGAGTTTAATTTATTCTGTAGAAGATGATGGCAATATTGCAAAAATTATCAATAAAACATTAACTAAACAAGGACACGAGGTCTTATCTTTTTTCAATGGAAAAGATTTTTTTACCACCTTTTATCAAAGAACACCAGATTTAATTTTACTAGATATCATGTTGCCAGATATGGATGGAATTGATATTTTAAAGAAAATTCGAGAAAATGAAAATTATGATGCCGTTGAAATTATAATTTTATCTGCTAAAAATTTATTAATCGATAAAGTAGAAGGATTAGATTTAGGTGCTGATGACTACATTGAAAAACCTTTTGATTTATTAGAATTGATGTCTAGAGTGAATGCACGCTTAAGAAAACACAAAAATATCCATCAAATTATGATAAAGGATATTCAAATCAACATTGCAAGTCATGAAGTGAAAAAAAATAATGTCGTTATTCCTTTGACAAAAAAAGAATTTGAAATTCTTTTATATTTAGCGAAACATTTTAACGAAGTTGTTCCTAGAGAAGACTTATTAAACCATGTTTGGGGTAGTCATGATGCAGGTCTAGAAACACGAACCATTGATATGCATATCAAATCATTAAGAAAAAAATTAAATGATGATAGCATTCAAACAATATATGGAATAGGATATAAAATAGGATGAAAAAGAAAATCACACTGACTTCTGTTTTTGCTATATTTTTATCAATTGCGGCAACAATACTTATGAGTTGTCTTATTTTTGTGCATCAAAGTAATCAAAAACTAGAAAAGGAAATAAAAAACTATCTTCACATTGCTAGTCAACTTTATAACGGAGAAAATGAAAAAGAAGTGATGGATTATTTTCATTCTTTTTCTATTTATATCGCTATTTTTTCAGAAGACGGTGATTTAATACAAGAAAACCAATCATCAAACGAAAACATTACTCTTTCAAGTCCAGAAATGATGCAATTAGGAGAATGTTTTTATCGATATTCGAACGTTTTAAATGCCCAATCTGTGTATGTTGCTTGTAAAGATGGCAATGATTATATTTGTATGGCTTTACCTCAATCTAATTTTTCCAAAACGATTACCGCTCTTGTTTTTTATTGTGCCATTTTGTTCATCCTTTTAACCATTACCACTTATTTTATTGATAACTATTTTTATAATCAAAGCATTTTACCCTTACAAAAGGCCATTTTACAAATGAATATCTTTACGGGTAAAAAAGAACATGTAGAAACCAATGATTTAGATCTGTTAACTTTAAAATTAAATGAAATTGAAACAATAATGCACCAAAAATTTAATCAAATTGAACAAGAAAAAAAAGAA
>OLGD01001007.1_pt1 | contig 48154 bp, 34 predicted proteins | sample 1605311 | NCBI WGS metagenome assembly OLGD01 (sample SAMEA3888917, study PRJEB22519) | human gut metagenome | biome: human gut; feature: human-associated habitat; material: faeces | place: Denmark | collected 2010
TCTCCGGCACAACCGGATTGATAGCGGTCAAATCCCGGCTTCTGCTGCATGAGCAATTCAAACGCCCGCTGCTTGCCCTTTGTGAAATACATTCCGGCTGCACCTCCTTTCCTGCGGGCATAAAAAAACGGCGTTACTTTCTCCCCCAAAGGGGTTAAGGTAACGCCGTTTGTGTGCGTATTCAGTTTTTAACACATTCCCTGTCTATCCGCTGTCCGCAAAACCATTGATTTTATTAGCTTTTTGCCGCTATCGCTATCACACCTCATTATTTGACCGTCCGAGTTTTAACCGCATGATAAAGGAAATTGAAGCAGGAAATGTGTCAACGGTTATCGTCAAGGATATGTCCCGTCTTGGGCGTGATTATCTGAAAGTCGGTTACTATACGGAAATCTTTTTCGTGGAAAGAGATGTACGCTACATTGCTATCAATGACGGCGTTGACAGCGAAAAAGGCGACAATGACTTTACCCCGTTCCGCAACCTGTTCAATGATTTTTACGCCAAAGATACCAGTAAAAAGGTACGGGCAATCAAGCGGGCGCAGGGCATGGCGGGAGAACATCTGACAAAACCGCCTTACGGTTACAAGGTTGCTCCCGACAATAAAAAACAATGGGTTGTGGACGAGGAAGCCGCCCCTGTGGTAAAGCGGATTTTTGATTTATGCGTTGCCGGAAACGGACCTATGAAGATAACAAAAATTTTGAAAGCAGATAAGGTGCTGACGGCAAAAGCCCATTATGCAAAGCAAAAAGGAAAGACACTTCCCGAAAATCCGTATGATTGGAATGAAAGTACGATTGTGGGAATTTTAGAGCGTATGGACTACTGCGGGCATACCGTGAATTTCAAAAGCTATTCAAAGTCCCACAAGCTGAAAAAGCGTATTCCGACCACAAAGGAACAGCAGGCAGTTTTCCGCAATACCCATGAAGCGATTGTAGAGGAAGCCGTTTTTGAACGGGTACAGGAATTAAGGTCAAACAAACGCCGCCCTACAAAGGCAGAAAGACAGGGGTTCTTTTCCGGCTTGGTATTCTGCGCTGACTGCGGAAGTAAGCTGCATTTTGCCACCTGCAAGAGCTTTGACGGTTCGCAAGACCATTACCGCTGTGCAAAGTATAAGAGCAATACGGGAAGCTGTACGGCACACTTTATCCGTGAAGAAACGCTGCGTAAAATTGTTCTGAACAGGATATTTGACGTAACGGCATTATTCTATGATGACATCACCGCATTCATGGAAATGATACGCAGACAAAGGTTTGATGAAGCAGAAAAAGAAATGAAGCAGAAGCGGCGGGAAGTCGGACAGGCGAAAAAGAGGATTGCAGAGCTTGACCGTATTTTCAAGCGGATTTATGAGGACGACATCAGCGGCACTATCAGCCATGAACGGTTCTTGAAGCTGTCCGCAGAATATGAGGCGGAGCAAAAGGAACTGACGGAAAAGCTGACGGTACAACAGCAGGAAGTCGATACCTACGAACAGGACAAAAACGACTTTGACAGCTTCGCCGCCATTATCCGCAAATATGTGGGAATAACAGAATTGACGCCTGCTATCGTCAATGAATTTATCAAGAAAATCGTCGTCCATGCGCCGGAGAAGATAGACGGCAAGCGTTTTCAGAAAGTGGATATTGTCTTTAACTTTGTTGGGGAAATCCATTTTCCAACCGAACCGCAGACGAAAGATACCGAAAAACAGGAAAAGACGGCATAGCCCAAACAAACGGGCTATACCGCCTAACCGTAAAATACTTCCTTGTGACCGTAAACCTAAGGTCTTCCGGCATTAGCCGGAAGACCTTTCGTTTATGGCTCTAAAATTTCAACACCTCGCGGTTGAAAAATATTTTCCTTGATCCAATCAACTATAGCCCGCTTGTCAGCATCCAAAATCCCATTGGAAAAATGAAGCTGTAGATATGTACCATCCTTCAAAGAAACAAAAGCCGTACAACTATATGGCCAATCCTTCTCTGAACCCTCAGCCCATGTTACGATAAATTCATGCGCTCCACATGCGTATATATGCGTTTGACTCGCAATTTCCAAATCCGGATATGTATCCAGTATTAAATCAGTCGCTGCCGCGTGAAATTGCGACCCGGTGGAAATCTTTTTTCCTTCCCGATTGTATGCTGTGATCTGATTTAAAAGAATCGGTTCCCCTATATGCATATACTTCGGCGTGTAGGGCGACGGAACCAGCGTATCATCCGCAGCAAAAGTTTGCTCGTCTATACGGTTGTAGCAGGAGGGCATAGATAATTTTAAAGCGTATTTTTCCTCTTGAAAAATCAATTCATATGTAAAGTCTTGCCAAGTCATCCTCTTAATATTGTCTAAAAAATGTTCTTTTTCGCAATCTGTTCCATCCTTGCCTTCCGATTCATTTTGTGCCGTCGTTTCTGCTGTATTCTCCAATGTCGATATTTTAATATGTTGCAGAATATTCTCATTAATCCATCCCCACTTGGAATAGGCTCCGGTATCAGCTTCAAGATCAAAAATATCAGCAGAAAAATGAATCTGCATATAAACATCCGTATCTATATATAAGAGCGCCGTATAACGATACGGGGCACGAAAACCCGGTTGATCGTCGGAACCAGATGTCCCCCATGTTAAGATAAGTCCGCAATTCTCATAAAATTCTATATTTTCATTACTCGTAATGACCCAGTCCGGATGCGCATCCCATAGCTGATAGACTGCTGTTATGAAAAAACGCGATGACACGGGAATGTATTCTCCGTTACGATCATGCGTCATAAGGTTGTCAATGATAATCGGATCATCAATATATATATGCTTAGGCATACCAAGCCCCAATTGGTCAGAATATAATAAATCTGATACAAAAAAATTTCGATCGTCTATACGTTCATAGACATCCGGCAATGATAAATTTAAAGAATACGCCTGTTCCCGATGTGTAAATGTATATGTAAAATCTTGCCGTACCGGTTCTGGTGGATTGTCTTTAATAACATCTGTCACAGAGGATACCATCAGATCCGTCACGGTTGAAAGAATATCTCGCTCCGTTGTTGATTCGGTTACTTGTACAAGAGATGATTCAATAGAATTTACGGTATTCTCCATCTCCGTATGTACAGATTCACCAGTTACCGCACTTTCCGAGGAATCCGCTGTATCCACCAGAGGTTTTGTATTACAGGAAAAACACATAAGGCAAAAGAAAACGAAAGCAACCGAAATTAACAATCGTTTCATACCAATTCAACCTCACATTCTTTTAATAATACTCAAAAATCAATAATGTTAAAGCTTCCAGAAGGAAATACTTTTTTCTCACATATTTTATGTTTCTCCGCAATGCGACTTTGTGCCCTGAATTTATAAAAAATAATCAACACAAATTATACATTCAACATAATTTTGCGCTGTAATGCTTTCCCAGATTCACTTTTATATAATCATAACACATATATCACAATTTTGCAATATTGAATCCAATATTGCAAAATAATTTTTGCTCAAAGAGAACCAATATCAACACATAAGGGAACGTCTTGCTGTTTTTCCGCAAGACGTTCCCTTATGCTATTGACGATCAACTGTGCCGCATTCATGCGCCGCAGTACACTCCGTCGCCGTGACGCACCGGTTGAAATTTTTGAACCGATTACAAAATTCGAGCTTCTTTAGACTAAAATCGAACGAATACGCTTTGGTTCGACTGCTTTTTCAAACGTGCGTTTCAGAAGATAAAACACACGCATACTTCTCAAAGCAAAAAAGTCTGAAGATTCAGTTCTGATAAGGCTTCCCGTATTTTTTAACGGCAAAAAAACGTGCATTTTAATCAAAAATTTTGAGCCTGATATTATGATTTGGGACTTCTTTTTTATGATTTGTATTTTTTTGTTGAGATTCTATTGACATATCTAAAATCGTGTGCTTTAATACGGCCGTCCTGCAGGACAAACAAATTATCATTTTTAAAAAAACAAAGGAGACACAAATCATGTGTTATACTGAAGATTGCGAAGACTACTATCAGCCGCCCGTAGACCCTACACCGGAAGATCCTACACCGGAAGACCCTACACCTGATACTTCTTGCGAAGACTGCGACAGCAGTTCTGACAGCGGAAATACGAACCCGGGAGGAGAAACTCAGCCTGGTGGTGAAACCAATCCCGGCGGTGAGACTCAGCCCGGCGAAACCACCACACCCGGAGGCAATCAAAACCCAAATGACAACTGCTGTTGCGATGACCGCACCGACACCGGCGGCACAAAACCTGGAGGAGAAACTCAGCCCGGTGGTGAAACCAATCCCGGCGGAACCACCACACCCGGAGGCGGTCACATCTGCATTTGCGATTGTGACGACTGCGCCGATGGTATTTGCGGCATAACCCGGTATTACAAACCCGGCGACAGTTTCTGTCTCTATACGCCTAATGAAGAATACTATGCCTGGTCATCTGAACCCTCGATTATTGTAGTAGGACCGGATGGAAAAGTTCATATAATTTGCGAGGGCTCCGCTTACATCTGTCTGCGCTCCAAAACCGACCCTACGTTCCGACGCTGTTGGCGTGTTGTTGCTACGAATAATCCGCCTACCGGTCAAGGTGGAAGCGGTACAAATCCAGGAGGCGGAAGTGTCATCGCGGTCACCAGCGTCGGCATTTCAGGACCTGACTACGGTTATGTGTCGGACAGGCTAACGATGTCCCATACCGTATATCCCACAAATGCGACCAATAAAACCGTATATTGGACTTCCACGAATTCAAGTGTTGCGCGTTTTAATACCAACGGCGTACTGCGTTGTCTGAGCCCCGGAAAAACCATCGCACGAGTTACTACGGTAGACGGCAATCATAAGGCATGCAAATCTGTGACTGTTTATGCAAAGTGCGAAAAGGTCACCATAGAATCGGCATCCAATACAATGGCAGTCGGCACAACGCAGCACATACGGGCTGTCGCCTCCCCTTCGGATACATATCAAGAAATCGGATATATTTCTTCTAACAGCGAAATAGCCACCGTCAACGCAAACGGCCTTGTCACCGCGCTCAAGCCGGGTGAAGTAAGGATTGTCGCATATCACGACGACAACGCCGCGATTTACGATACTTTAGATATTGTGGTAACGCCTTCTGTCACCGGCATTTCCGTCTTAGGGCCGTCTTACGGCATAGTGGGAAGAACAGTTGCTATGGGCTACCAGGCAAGACCATCGGGCGCTGTCATTAAAAATGTACAATGGCGCTCCCAATATCCCGCGATTGCGAGTGTAGACACAAACGGAATCGTTACCTGTCACAAAATCGGACAGACCTGTATTTTTGTAACCACACAAGACGGGCGCTATACAAACTGGAAAACGCTGACTGTGTATGACCCCTGCACGGAAGTAACCACCAATTTGCAGCGCACGGCAATGATCGTCGGTGCAACGCAAACACTGAACGCCGCGGCTTTGCCTCGTACCGCTATGCAAAGCTTCTCCTATTCCAGCAGCAATTCGAACATCGTCAGCGTCAGCCAGCACGGGATTCTCACAGCGCAAGCGCACGGTTCCGCTGAGATTACGGTAACTTCTGTAACCAATCCGGATGTACAGACTTCTGTAACCGTTACCGTTTACGAGAATCCGTTAAGCAATATTCGGGCAAATATTGAAAACGGCAGATTCCGGCTTGAGAATGCGCATCTGGAAAAGTGGATCTGCTCGACGTCTGATATTATGCCGTTATTGCATCTGGCAGCGGATACAACAAACTATCAAGATACGTTCGATTTTAAAGAGATAGACGGATATTATACGATTTCACTGACGAATAATTATGGAACATTTTATATCGGAGAGCAGATCGAGCTAAGCTCCTCTACGCCCATACATACGGTTATAATGGATGAAATCGCATGCCCGCAATGTGAACTGCCATATCACTTTCTGTGGGAGATTTTTGAAACAGATTCGGGATACAGCATACGCAACGCGGAGAGTCAATATTTCCTTTGCGGTACCGGCGACATACTTCGAACCGTCAAACTTGACATGATCCTCGACCAACCTGCTGTATATCCTTGTTTCTGGAATATTGTGGATCCTGCTTCAAATGAACTTGATATGCCGATAAATGTAAATCAAAAACATAAAGTTAGTCCGAATAATTTCTCTAGCGTATATAATGATCGAATAGACAACTTTAATGAAAATGGTTGCATGGCATGTTCATACGCTGACATAGTAGGATATTATAATAATTTTACTGAATATACTGTTCGAGAAATAATAGAAAACAACGAATGGTGGAAATGGAACTCCAACGGTGGTTACTATTGCGCATATATGCCAAGCAAACAAATATATAAGGTAAAATTTACAGGAATGACATGTTCTTGCGAAAGTGCATATTTAAAACAAATTAAAAAAAATATTGACGCCGGAAAACCAGTAATGTTGCATTTTGGTAATCCAGGCTCTCATTATGTTGTAGCATATAAGTACATAAAAAACTGCGAACCTACTCCTGAGTATCCAATGTCCAATGTTTATGTATTAGATCCGGTTAATTTAGATACAACCGACCCTGTTGGCTCTATTAGAACAGCATATGATGCACAACAAACATCAGAATGCGGAACGGTTACAGATATCCTTTTATCCGAATCCTACCCTAGCTAAGTCATAACCACCGGTAGAACTGGTGGCATGCACAGTCCCTAGAAGGGGCAAATACTGGCTTAACCTCTAAAGAGGCACAAAAAATTTGGTAATCGCATTACAATCACAGGCAGCCGCTCACGTGCGGCTGTCTTTTTTTTTCCTACTTTTTCCGGCTATCCGTAAACGGGTCTGTATACTCTTTTATGCTCATTTGGTCAGCCATCAAATCTTCTTCCAACTGATGCCTAATGTATTCAGCAATCACCTTTTTATTTCGACCGACCGTATCAACATAGTATCCTCTTGCCCAAAAATGCCGATTCCCATATTTATACTTCAAATTTGCGTGTCTGTCGAAAATCATTAAAATGCTCTTACCTTTTAGAAATCCCATTATTTGAGCAACACTGTACTTCGGTGATATCTCTATGAGCATATATATATGGTCGGGACACGCTTCAGCTTCTATTATATTTACACCTTTTTGTTCACATAATTTCCTCAATATTTTTCCTATGTCTGTTTTGATTTCGTTGTATATTGTTTGTCTGCGATATTTGGGTGCAAATACAATATGGTATTGACATCTCCACTTAGTATGTTCTAAACTATTTATGTCCTTCTCTTTCATAGTTAGGACCTCCTTGTTATATTTTGTTGGGTTGGCGAACCTCAACTTCAATATAACAAGGAGCTTTTATTTTGTCCATAGCTAAAGCCCTTTTGCCCACTGGCTCTGCCAGTGGTTGTCATATGAATTCAAAATATCCCATGCCAATAAGGCATGGGATATTTTGAACTGTAGAAGAACCTTTCAACATCTGGTAACAATAATTTCCTCACAATTTACACCAATCATCTTATTTTGCACTTACAGACAGTAGTAAGGAATCCATAATATTATATAAAATCTCTGCATTATCTGCATCCACACACAGATAAAAATTATATATATACGCTTCTGAAAGCTGTATATAGACATCATATTCAATCGCATGATAGGACGGATTCCCGGTGCGGCACAGCCAATACTGATTTCCCGAATCCGTTGTCCCGCTTTCCGCTTCCGGCCGTTTAGACAGTTCATCGCCGTAGGCAGACGGATAAAACGCGAGTCCGAGAAAGCTCTGGTACATACATTTTTGCCTATTTACACCAACTTTCGGAACACCGAGTTCTGCGTAAATATATACTTTATGATTTTCAAAGTCTTTTTCGGAAGCGGGCAACAAAGTCCATGACTCGGGCAACAAAAGCCGCAGTTCCGTCTCCGGGGGCATATCATCCTGCCAAACACTGTCCAGAGGACCGCTCGCCGGTTTTTCAATGCAGTAAAACGATTGCAATGCAACCGGCTTGAATGGTTCTTCGGTTTGTATGGTCTGCTGCGGTTCCCATTGTTCCGATACTTGAACCAACTCGGCAGATGCAAGAACGGCATCGATCACTGTTCGGTCTTCTGTGCGCCCTGTCACCCGAAAATGCAATACATAATTTTCTGACAGCCGAACAAAGCAAAAATACACATAGGATTCGTTTTCAGAATCCGCATTATGAAATAACTGTATCAAATAGCTTGATTGATCCGTAATCGGCTCCTCCTTTTCATAATGCCAGAAAGAAGCCGCCGCATTTTCGGTCAAAGCGTCAAGCGAAGCATCCGTTACAGCTTCATATACACATATACGATTGAGATTTTGTCCCCCGTCTCCGAATTGAATATCATAACCGCGCAAATCGGCACTCCCCGGCAGCCGCATCCGAATCGTGGCCGTCGGCTGATGAGAAGAATAAATATTGTTATATGTCGTGACCCACCTTAGACCGCTGAACAGATTGCATTCTGCCGTCAGCAGCACATCATCGCGCCCCGGCAGTTCTGACAAAGACCAATTGGGTTGACTGATGGTCACATCATCTGTACTATTTGAAACCACATCTGAAGTTAATCCTATTGTTACTTTGTCAATACTCGTATCGCTGGAGAAGCTGCTTCTTGAATCTATAATACCTGTGTCTACAGGCGCTACTGTATTACATGAAGTACAAGCGATACAAATCAAAACTAAAGCAACCAAAATTACAAAGAATAATTTTACTCGGTACATATCCATTTTCCTCTGAACAAATTTTCATGAATTTTATATTTCCAGTATATTCCAAAAATAAGTAAAAAAATGTAAAAATAAGCCCAACTAATGTAAAGCTGAAATAATCAATTCATAACAAAAATCAGCAATTCAAAAGCTTCCAGAAGAAAATACTTTTTTCCGCATATTTTATATTTCTCTGCAATGTGACTTTGATTCAGAATATGCCCTGAATTTATAAAATAATCGACAACACTCATGCATTCAACGCATATCTTTTATCACAGTCCATGCAAACCTATCATAACCAATGGATTGAAGGCTACAAAGAAATTTCATCCAAGGAATAATTTTAGTAATGCCCGATTCCATACGAAACCGGGCATTACTATTTTATTGATGAATCTCTTAGCTAAACCAAACAATCATAGCACACACAATTTTTAACAAGAGCTTTAATAAACATGTAGTCTCGACCATCTTCTAAATTTCCCTGCTCAACTTGCATCGTTCGATTTTTAAAAGATGCGGTATAATGTTCATTATCGGATAATTCATCCAAAATACGCCCCATGCTATATTATTCTACACCGATAGAAAGCTGGATGGAATTCATAATATCATAAACCAGATCTGCGTTGTCGATATCTAAGCATAACATAAAATGATATATATACGCCTCTGATACCTGCACATAGCAGTCATATTCTATCGCATGGTAAGTCGGAGATTCAACACGTCGCAGCCAATAATTATTGCCTGTATCTTCTGTTATACCCTCCTCTACACCAGGAGTTCCTTCAGGAAAGCAAACAAACGGTTCGTTCGTATGCGATCCCGTATTATATATCGTGCTGAAAAGATACTCGCCGAAAAATCCTTGATACATGCATCGTTCCGGACTAATCCCCGCTTTTACGACACTGAATTCCGAATAATAATTATAACTATCATCTTTTCCCGGCAGTTCAGACCATGAAGCAGGCAACGCTATTTGTATATGAACATTCTCCGGCAAATCGCCCTGTACCCAGCCCCCTATACCATTGGTTTGATATGGCGGTATACTATCCGGCTGTTCTATCCAAATCAGATTCTTCAGTCTAACCGTCTCAAGCGGCTCATCAGTCTTCAACAGATCCTGTGATTCCAGCATCGGCGATACTTCTATGATCGAAGCCGTATCGCAAATCAAATCGATTACCGTAAAATCCAAATCGGTTCCCTCGACATTAAAATACAACACATAATTCTCCGATATACGTACCAAGCATCGATATCTGGAATCAAATGCGCCTGTAAAAAATTGTATATAATATTTTTCATTATCTGTAAACAGTTCCACTTCATTATAATAAGGAATATAAGCGGGAATTATATCGTTTTGTATCAAAGTGTCAAGCGGCTCATCTTTTTCCAATTGATATACACATAGCAGTGTGATGATTTGATCATTGTACTTTAGTGAACCTATTGCTTCATCTCTCACTGTATTTTCAGGAATTTCCATCGAGACTACAGCCTTAGCATAATCCTCATTATAACGCGCAATCCATCGTAACGTATGTTTAACGATAAGATTTCGAGAAAAAAGCAGATTTTCACTGTCTGGCAATTCAGTAAGCGACCAATTGGATCCGCTTGTTACCGGCTCGGTCGTGTTGGCTGTTGACTCTGAAGAAGACGCCTCTGTGGATTCTGTTGTATATTCGGTAGTTGTGCTTTGCATAGATGGTAAAATAATAAAAGAATCTAAAATCTCGTAAATTAAATTTAAATCATCCCGATCAGCATAGAAAGTAAAACGGACAATATAATCTTCAATCTGTATAAGAGCCATATACTCTACCGCATGATACACATCGATTTCATTCCATAGCAGCAGATATGCATTTCCAGTATCCGTTGTCCCCTCAACCCAATAATCATATTGTGTAGGCCACCATGGATGGAGAAGGGAATCCCGTTCAAGGATTTCATAATTTAATAAGACTCCGGGCGCATAATAAACTTCGTCAAACTCAAAGCAAGAATATTCAAAAGTCCGATCACTTTTTACTATAAAATTCTTCGGTCGGTTAACGCTGGCAAACAAAAACGGTTCTATCGGATATCCCGTACCTTCGATTCCACCTACTTGACTCCATTCCGCCGGAAGAGATACATGAATCCCCGCTTCCAGCGGTGCCTGCGTGTACCAATCCGCATAATTCATGTAATCAATTCCATATTCTTTTAATTGATATCGCGTCCATTCTCTCTGCGTTTCTTGTTTTTCAGTAGCATTTCTGAAAAGCTCACTTTTCAAAACCAGTTCCAGTGAATTTAAAACAGGGGCTATATATTCTTTTATAACCCCCTCATCGCACGAAGTCTCTACAGAAAACGAAGCATATACTGACACTTCTTTAAACAAAACACGAAATGTATAGCTATATATCCCCGTATTACGCTCTACCCGTTCATATGCATACAGTCTTTCGCCTGTAAGCTCCTCAAAACCGTCTCCCCACTGTTGAATTTCAACATCCGATGCTACTTCATGTAATTTTTCGGAAAAAGTAACAACGATGTTTTTATCTGTAAAGCTGAGTTCTTTTTTCGACGAATCCCATGCATATGCAGACGGGGTTTCAAATGTCAAATATGTACAATCCGAATCCAAAAATACCGGAGACAGCCAATCGATCAGAGAATACAACTTTTCCAAAGGTACTGTAAGGGATGTATGCGTAGGTATTTCCAATCCGGAGGTCTGCGCCGGATCTTCATTAGACGGTTCGTTTTCAGAACCACTTTTTTCTATTGGATTACGCCCTGAATCTATAATATCTGTGTCTACAGGCGCTACTGTATTACATGAAGTACAAGCGATAGAAACCAACATTAAAATTACCAAAGCTACAAAAGATAATTTTCCCCGGTACATGTCCATTTTCCTCCGCACAAATTTTTATTGCACATCATTCGCACGCTACTGTATTATTCATCTCCGATAGAAAACTGTATGGAATTCATAATATCGTAAACCAAATCTGCGTTATCAACATCCAAGCTCAACTCAAAACGATAAATATATGTATTCGATATTTGCACGTAGCAATCATACTCTATTGCATGATAAGTCGGCGATTCAGTACGCCGCAGCCAATAATTATTACCCGTCTCTGTTATGCCCTCCTCTACACCCAGTTCTCCTTCAGCAAAACAAACGAATGGTTCATCTTTATACAATCCTGTGTTGTACACCGTATTGTAAATATATTCCCCACAAAATCCCTGATACATGCACCGCTCCGGACTAACACCAGCTATAAGGACATTGAACTCTGCATAACAGTGTCTATCAAAGCGATCATCACAGAGAAGTTCTGTCCACGAGGCGGGCAAAGAAATCTGCAATATGGTATCTTCAGGCATATCGCTTAATGCTATTCCTCCAATATGCGGTTCCCGTATCATCGGTATATAATCCGGTTCTTCCATCCAAACAAGATTTTTCAGTTCTACCGGTTTTAGCGGCTCATCAATCTTCAGCGGCTCCTGCGATTCCAACATCGGCGATATTTCTACGATAGAAGCCGTATCGCAAATTAAATCAATTACTGTAAAATCCAAATCGGTTCCATCAATCTCAAAATGCAGTACATAATCTTCCGATATGCGTACCAAGCATCGATACATAGAATCAAATGCACCTGTAAAAAATTGTATATAATATTTTTCATTATCTGTAAACCGTTCTACTTCATTATAATAAGGAATATGGGCGGAAATTATACCTTTTTGTATTATAGTATCAATTGGTTCACTATCAGCCAATTCATATACATATAAAAATTGTATTCTTTCTTCTTCGTCTTTCAAAAGCCCTCCTCGGTCATTAATTACACCTTGAGGAACTTGCGCCGAAACTATAGCAATAGGATTGGGCTCCTCATTTGCATAAGAATCATAGCTGTCCCACCATTTTAAAGTTTTCTTAAAAAAGGCTTGCGTGGTATAAAGCAAATTTTCACTGTCTGGCAGTTCAATAAGCGACCAATTTGATCCGCTTGTTACCGGCTCGGTCGTGTTGGCTGTTGACTCTGAAGAAGACGCCTCTGTGGATTCTGTTGTATATTCAGTAGTTGTGCTTTGAATAGACAAATCCGTCGTCTCGCTTTCCAAAGAATCAACAGTATCTACCGGTGGTCTTGTATTACAGGAAAAACACATAAGGCAAAGGAAAACAAAAACAACTGATATAAATAATTGTTTCATAGCAATCAACCTCACATTTTACATAATTCTAATAAATAAAAAAAGGAGACAGAGAGAACATGGTTCTGATTTTTTCAGAAAAACAACGTTATATAGGTATTTCACTTTTAAGATACATCAATCAAATATGTAAAGTCTATTCTAAATCTTTTTATCACTTATACTTAAAGAATTGATTATATCATAAACAAGATCCATCTCATCTATATCAATATATAATATAAAAGAGATAATGTAGTTTTCCGGAAGTTGAACGCATGCTTGAATCTTAACTGTATGATAATCTTCTATAGTATGACTATACAAAAGATAAGAATTTCCAGATTCCGTAATTCCCATGAACGTTTCATCATATCGATATAATTGATCAGGGAAACACTGATAATAATATTCTTCATTTGATTTTATATCGTCTAAAATTTGATCGGCATGCAAAGATATATTAAGAGCAGGGTATGGGCAATAAACCGTGTTGCCGGATATAGCAGCTTCAGGTTTTGAATTTAGAGCAAAAATAATAATATCCGATGTTTCGCTGATTAGACTCCATTGCTCAGGAATCTCAATTTCCAAATTGACATCGAATGTTGTATTGGGATTATCATTTTTTATATTTAAGTCCTCAATCGTTATCACACGACTTTCATTATTTTCATTATTTTGTTCGGGAATCATAGAATAGCTTGGTCCCGGACCTACTAAGCAAATCGTATTTATTGCATCTATCAGTGCAGTACTGTAATCTTGTTCGGTACTTCTCAACATAAACTGCCAAATATAATTTTCGGAAACACGAATAAAGCATTCATATACATATTTATACATGGAATCAGCGTCACTATATGATTCGTAAAATACTATATACTCTAAATTTTTTTGAGTATTTCCGGTAATAAAACAATCTCTGTCTTTTGCCGATTTATAGCCACCAACTAAACTATAAATTAAGTTTGCATTCATTACTGCATTATGATCTATTTCAAATAGATATGGAGAATCAAGCAACGGTATATTTTCCAATTGAATATCTATCCAGCAATTCGGTACTTCCATACAAATTTTCCAAATGTCTTCTTCAATTAATTTCACTGGCAATCTGCCTATCCAATCTAAGCTCGGCATAATATACAATATCGGTGTTTCTAATGTAATAACCTTACCGAGATTCAAATTAAGATTTTCCGGTTGTGTTTCAGCAGGTATAACATAAGTAAAAGAATCTGACTCCATGTATTCGGTAGTTGTGCTTTGCATAGACAAATCCGTCGTCTCGCTTTCCAAAGGACCAACAGTATCTACCTGTGGTCTTGTATTACAGGAAAAACATACAATGCAAAGGAAAACGAAAACGGCTGAGATTAACAATCGTTTCATATAGATCTACCTCACATTTCCTTTTTATAATACTCAAAAAATCAATGAAATTTTGTATTTTCAATTGAAATAGAAAAAACGAATCCTATATTCAGTATAATTTTGCGCTGTAACACTTTTCCAGACTCATTTCGATATTATCATAACACATATATCACAATTTTGCAATATTCAGCCAAATATTGCAAAATAATTTCTCACTGCACCGAGACCCAAACGAATAAAAACTTTATAGGGACGTATGCCGCCAAACGGCAATACGTCCCTATAAACATAATCAATATTTACAAAATATAAATGCACAGGCACGTCACGACTTCTTTTCGGTTCGATAAACCGCGGTTCAGCTTTCCGTTAATTCATAAAGCTGAAGCAATCTGTCCTCAATGACGGTTTTGCGGTCATCCAGTTCTGCTGCGCGCATATAGTCGCTGGCGGCGGATCCGTAGAGTTCCTCGGTGACCGCGCAAAGCTCACGCTCCAGTTCTTCAATCTCTTTGCGCCACGCAGCCAGCTGCCGCTCGCCTTTACGTCGCTCAGCGGCCTCTTTTTTTCTCTGCTGATAACTGTTTTCTTTCTCGACCAAAACCTCTTGTTCCGGTTCCGCCACAGCGCGCAACGCCGCTTCGGGCGAAAACAGGCATTCCCGCTTTTCCCGGTAAGCCGCATAAATGTCGGTATCCAGCGCATTCGGTGTAAAATCAAAGCTTGCGCAGGGCGCGTCCGGCGGCAGAATCTCAATAATACGGGTGGCAAGCTGCCGGATAAAATACCGGTCATGCGAAACACAAATCAGCGTGCCCTCAAACGCGGAGAGCGCGTGTTCAAGCGCTTCCCGCGAGGGAATATCCAGATGATTGGTCGGCTCGTCCAAAATCAGCAGATTCACTCTGGATAAAATCAATTTTGCCATAGTCAAGCGCGCACGTTCGCCGCCGCTCAACGCCGAAACAAGCTTTTGCGTATCCTCATAATCAAACAAAAACAGAGCCAAAGCACTGCGAATCTCATATTCCGTAAGTCGGGGATATGCGTTCCAAAGCTCATCCAGCACCGTGGACTGCGGATTCAAGTTTTGATTTTCCTGGTCATAATAGGCCGCTTTGATATTTGCGCCGATCTCGACCGTTCCGCCGTCCGGCTTCTCACGACCGACAATCATTTTCATCAGCGTGGATTTCCCGCATCCGTTCGGACCGGCAAAAAAGACGCGCTCCCCTTTTTTGATCAAAAAGGAAAGCCGGTCAAACACAACTTTCCCGTCAAAGGATTTTGACAGGTTATCGGCCAAAACCACCTCATTTGCGCCGCCCGGCGCGCCCTTAAAGGACAGGCGTATGGACTTCAGCTCCTCCGGCGGTTTTTCCACCTTTTCCATATGCTTGATATAGTTTTCTTTCGCGCGTATGGTGACAAAATTCCGCTCCTGCCCCCACCGGCGCTGCTGCTCGATCATGGATTCCACACGCGCAATTTCTTTTTGCTGAAGATTGTATTTTTTCAGTTCGGCCGCGCGATTTTCCTCGCGCTGTTTCTGCGCGGAACTGTAACCGCCGCTGTACAGCTTTGCGGTATGCCGTTCGATATGCAGCGTCTTGTTTGTCACGCGATCCAAAAAATACCGGTCATGCGAGATGACAAGCACCGTATTTTTATATGCGGAAAGGAATCCCTCCAGCCAAACGATGGTCTCCGCGTCCAAATGGTTGGTAGGCTCATCCAGCATCAAAAGATCAGGCTCGGAAGCAAGCAGCCGCGCAAGCGCAAGCCGCGTGCGCTGTCCTCCGCTGAGTTTTCCCACAGGCAAATCCATCATCTGCGTATCAAAACCCATTTTTTCAAGGATACTCCTGCATTTACCGCGGAAATACTGTCCGCCGTCCCGCGCAAAGCGCAGACTGAGTTCACTGAGTTCCGCGGCAATCGACGCATACGCTTCGGAAGTTGTATCCTTGCGCTGTGCCAGAGCATGTTCCAGTTCACCAAGCCGCCGCTCGTCGCGCAAAAGCTCCGGAAATGCCAGATACATATGCTCAATCACGCTCTCACCGCCGTCCTCGCCGGAAAAATCAGCGTTTTGTTGAAGCAGGCCGATCCGCTTGCCGCGGGACAGATAAACCGCGCCGCGCTCGGCCGTATATTCCCCGGTAATCAGCTTAAAAAGTGAGGTTTTTCCCGCGCCGTTCACCCCGATAATGCCCAAACGATCTCCCTCGTTGACCGAGAAAGAAATATCCTGTAGAACCGTAGTTGTACCGAACTGCAGCGTCAGATCGGTCACGCTTAAAATAATCATGTATTCACGCCCTTAAAAGCTCTTTCAAAAATAATATAACATAAATAGCGGAATGTGTCAAATGTAGAAAAATTTCTCCCTTATAATTTTTCCTTTGCTTGGAACACTATACACAGATGCTGTAAGGAGGGATAAAAATGCATAAGAAAAAGACAAATAATCTGACCGGCGCGGCCATTACAGGCATGATGGTAGGCGCGGCCGTCGGCATGGTTGCCAAAGGAATGATGACGCCGAAGAAGCGCAAGCTTTCGCACAACGCGGGACGCGCGCTGGACGCTGTGGGCGAAGTCATGCAGAACGTTTCCGCGTATCTGCGCTAAGCGCAAAAACGGGCAGACGCTCCCGCAAGGGCAGGTCTGCCCGTTTTAAATGATAGTGAATCCACTGGCTCTGCCAGTGGATTCACTATCATTTAAAAAAGCTCAACGGATAACGTTGAGCTTTTTTGGCTGGGGATGAAGGATTTGAACCCTCACAAACAGAGTCAGAGTCTGTCGTGCTGCCATTACACAAATCCCCAATATTTTCCGATTTTTTGCAACGGATTTATTATAGCAAAGACACACGAGCTTGTCAAGTATATTTTTGCAAAAAGAATCGCTGTTTATACCTTATATTTGAAAAAATCACGCAAATCAGAAGAACCGCAGCCGAGATATTGATTTTCCGAAGCCGTCCGTTTTTTATCTATTTACTTTTTAATAGAAATAAATTATACTATAAATAATATGAATAAACAAAAAGTAAAACAACAGGAGGAATAAATATGCCTGTACTTCACTTCCCGTTCGGAAAAGAAAACCTTTCGCTCGACATCCCGGAAAACCGACTGGTCGGCGTGCTGGAATCCAGTCTGCACACCTATACGCCTGCGGCTTCCGAGGAAGCGCTTGTGCGCGCGGCCATGGAAAAGCCGATCGGCACACCGCGTCTTGAGGAACTCGCGCGCGGCAAAAACAAAGTGGTCATTATCGCAAGCGACCACACCCGTCCCGTCCCCTCCAAGGTCATCATTCCGTTTATGCTGGAGGAAATCCGGCGCGGCAATCCGACGGCCGACATCACGCTGCTGATCGCCACGGGATGCCATCGCGGCACTACGCGCGAAGAACTTATCGCAAAATTCGGCGAGGAAATTGTCCGCTGTGAAAAAATTTACATTCACGACTGTGACGAAACCGAAAAATACACCGACATCGGAACACTGCCGTCCGGCGGAAAGTGCATCATCAACAAGCTGGCGGCAGAAGCCGATCTGCTCCTTGCCGAGGGCTTTATCGAGCCGCACTTTTTTGCGGGGTATTCCGGCGGCCGCAAAAGCGTACTGCCGGGCGTATGCTCTCGCACAACCGTGCTGGCCAACCACTGCGCGGAATTTATTGACAGCGAATACGCGCGTACCGGTATCATTGAAAACAATCCGATCCATAAGGACATGGTCTGGGCTGCGCGAAAAGCCGGTCTTGCCTATATCGTCAACGTGGTCATCAATGCGGAGAAAAAAGTGGTCTATGCGGTTGCCGGAGACGCGGAAGCCGCGCATGAAGTCGGCTGCGCGTTTCTCTCCCGCTATTGCGGCGCCAAAACCGATGAGGCGGACATTGTCATTTCAACCAACGGCGGATATCCGCTGGATCAAAACATTTATCAATCAGTCAAAGGTATGACGGCCGCCGAGGCGGCGGTGCGCAAGGGCGGCGTTATTATTATGCTCGCCTCGGCGGAAGATGGTACGGGCGGCGACGAATTTTACAACTGCATGCGGCAAAAAGAAGATCCCGCCGAAATCTATGCCGACATCATGCGCCGCGGCCGTGGTGAAACCGTGAGCGATCAGTGGATGACGCAGATTTTATCCCGCATCCTGATGCGCGCGCGTATTGTCTACGTCTCCAAAGCCGACCCGGAGCTTGTGCGCGGCTATCATCTGATTCCGGCGGCAACACTCAAAGACGCCATGCGCCTCGCCGAAGAAATGCTCGGCAATCCGGACGCATCCGTGATCGCGATTCCCGACGGTGTGTCGGTTATGGTGCAAAAGAAGTGAACAGAGAAATACAAGCAAAACTCGACAAAGCCAAAGCGCTGCTCAAAACGCAGAGCGCAACCTGCGTCGTCTATTCGGACGAGCCGCACCTATACTTTGACAAAGGCGTACAGCCGCTTTTCAAAGCGCTCGAAGAAAAGCGGCTTAAAAACGCATATGTGGCCGACCGGGTTATCGGAAAAGGCGCGGCCATGCTGCTGATTTACGGCGGAGCCGCCGCCGTGCACGCAGAACTGATCAGCATCCACGCAAAAGAATATTTTGACCGGCACGGAATCGAATACAGTTTTGACAAACTCTGCCCATATATTCAAAACCGCGCAGGCAGCGGCATGTGTCCGATGGAGTCGGCTGTGCTGAACATCGAAGACTCTGGCGCGGGTATCGCCGCGATGCGGCAAAAACAAAAGGAGCTTTCCGGAAAATGAAAATCGTCGTAGCCACAGACTCATATAAAGGCACCATCAGCGCAAGCGACGCCGCCGCAATCATCGCGGAAGCGTTTGCAGAAAAGCTTCCGCTGGCAAAAGTGATCAAAATGCCGATTGCCGACGGCGGCGAAGGGAGCACGGCCTGCTTTGTAGACGCCATGGGCGGCGGTTTTATCGTCACAAGCGTAAAAAACTGCTACTTTGAGGATACCAATGTGCGGTTCGGTCTGATTGAGCGCGGAGAAACCGCGGTTATAGAAGTGGCGGAAGCCGCCGGACTGCATTTTGCCGAGGGGCGCAAAAATCCCATGCTGACCACAACATACGGCGTAGGACAAATGATCGCCGCGGCCGCGGGACTCGGCGTCAAACGGATATGGTTGTGTCTCGGCGGCAGCGCGACAAACGACCTCGGTCTCGGCGCGGCTGCGGCGCTCGGCGTTCGTTTTATCGGTGTAGACGGTGAAGAAATGCTCCCGCTCGGCGGAACGCTGGACGAAATCCGGGACATTGATGTGTCTGCTGTCCCGGATGAAATCCGCGCGCTTGAAATCTCCTGCCTGTGCGATGTAAACGGAACGCTGACGGGTGAGGCCGGAGCGGCGCGCATGTTCTCGGCGCAAAAAGGCGCTTCGCCCGAAATGACCGACATTCTGGAACGCGGCGCCGAACATGTGCAAGCGCTTTTTCTGCGCGCACTCGGCACAGACGTTTCATCACTTGCGGGCGGCGCCGCGGCAGGCGGTATGGGCGCCGGTATGTACGCGCTCTTCGGCGCACCGCTGCGGCGAGGCGTGGACGAGATATTGTCCGCAGTCGGTTTTGACAACGCGCTTGCCGGCTGCGGCCTCGTCATCACCGGCGAAGGCCGCGTGGACGCGCAAAGCGCCACGGGCAAAGCCGTCGGCGGCGTGCTCGCCGCCGCGCGCCGACAAAATGTTCCCGTGGCCGTCATCGGCGGCAGCGTCGCGCCCGGCGCCGCAAAAATACTGGGTACGGACGCGGTATTTTCCACAGTGTCGGATTTTTCCGACTTTGAAGCGGTTCGCGAAAGCGCAAAAGAAAATCTGCGCGCCGCAGCGCGCAGTATAGCCACGGTGATGGCCGCGGCAGGCGGTTTGAAAACCGGTCAATTCTAAAAAGGCAAACTTTATGTAAAAAACTCCGCCTTTTTCTACATTGACTTTCCGTATTCTTTATACTATCATTATAAATAGAAAAATTTCAGCAAGCGGAGGAAACGGCAATGAAAGAGCTTTTCGGCAAAATGCCTGACGGAACCGAAATTTATGCGCATACGATAACATCCGGCGATCTCAGTATCACCGTCATTGATTACGGCGGAGCTTTGCAGAAACTTGTGCACAAGGGCACCGATATTGTCTGCGGCTATGACGACCTTGAGGGATACCTGAAAAACGGCGGCTGCCAAGGGGCGCTCGTCGGACGGTACGCCAACCGAATCAGCGGCGGGAAAATCACACTGGACGGTGTGGATTATCCGCTTGAACGAAACAACGGCGAAGCGCATCTGCACGGCGGTTCAAAGGGCTTTGACAAACGCATTTGGACAATTGAGGAAACGCAATGCAAGGAATGCGGCGCACCGAAGCTTGTCTGCCGCTATACGGCGGCCGACGGTGAAGAGGGCTATCCCGGCTGTCTCTCTGCCGTAGTGACCTACAAACTGCTGGACGGCGCGCTGTCGATCGACTATAAGGCTACAACCGACAAACCCACTTATGTCAATTTGACCAACCATTCTTATTTCAACCTGCACGGCGCCGGCACGGAAAGCGTACTAGATCATATCCTGCAAATCAATGCGGACAACACCACGGCGGTATCCGCGAAAACACTGCTGCCTACGGGCGAGCGTCCCTCGGTAGACGGCACCGCGTTCAATTTCCGCACACCCAAAGCGATCGGAAAAGACATTGCCGACACCGGACTCGATTATCCCGGCTATGACCACAACTTTATTTTAAACGACCGCGAAAAAGAAACTTTCGGCAAAAACGAACTCACCGTAGCGGCCAAGGTCAGCGTGCCCGAACGGGAAATGACGGTGCTGACCAACAAGCCCTGCATTCAAATCTATACAGGGAATTTTCTCGGCGGTTCGTATCCTTTCAAGGGCGGTAAAAAACAACAAAAGCATATGGCCGTCTGCTTTGAAACGCAGTATGAACCGGACAGCCCGTCGCGCGGCGAGGCGCGGCTCAACCCCGGCGAAACGTATCACTTTGTTACCGTCTTTAAACTGAAATAAGAGGCCGCCGATGATTGATCAAAGCATAAAAAAACTCGTGACGTATGCGCTGGAGCGCGGTCTGATTGCGCCGGTCGATCGCGTGTGGGCGACCAACCGTCTGCTGGAAGCGCTGAAAATCAGCGAATATTCAGAACCGGAAGAAAACTATACAAACGTTGATCTTGAAGAAACACTCGGCGAGCTTTTGGACTATGCCGCGGCGCAGGGGCTGATCGAGGAAAATACCACGGTCTGCCGGGATTTGTTCGACACGATGCTGATGGGACTGCTGACCCCCGCACCGCGTGAGGTCACCGACCTGTTCACGGCGCTCTACTCGCAGTCTCCGGAAGCGGCGACCGAATACTATTACAAGCTCAGCCGAGACACCGACTACATACGCACCTATCGCGTAAAAAAAGATCTGCGCTGGGTCTATAAAAGCGAGTTCGGAGATTTGGACATCACGGTCAATCTTTCAAAACCCGAAAAAGACCCGAAAGCGATCGCCGCCGCGCGGAACGCCAAAAAAAGCGCCTATCCGAAATGCGCGCTCTGCCGCGAAAACGAAGGGTACGCCGGTCATCTGAATGCCGCCGCGCGTCAGAATCACCGCATCATTCCGATTCTTATCAATCATTCGCAGTGGTATCTGCAATATTCGCCGTATGTCTATTACAATGAGCACTGCATTGCGTTTAACGGCGAACATACGCCGATGAAAATCGACCGCGCGGCGTTCGGCAAGCTGCTCGATTTTGTCACACTTTTCCCGCATTATTTTCTCGGCTCCAACGCCGATCTGCCCATCGTCGGCGGTTCTATTTTAAGCCACGACCACTTTCAGGGCGGCCGATATGAATTTGCCATGGCCAAGGCGCCGATTGAAAAAAAGACGCCCTTTGCCGGGTTTGAGGACATTGAGGCCGGAATCGTAAAATGGCCGCTTTCGACCATTCGCCTGCGAAGCGAAAACCGGGAACGCCTGATTGAACTTGCCTACCGTATTCTCGGCGCATGGCGATCCTATACCGACGAGGACGCCTTTGTGTATGCCGATACAAACGGAGAACCGCACAATACAATCACGCCGATCGCGCGCCGGCGCGGAGAAACGTACGAGTTGGATCTGGTGCTGCGCAACAACATTACGACAAAAGAGCATCCGCTCGGAGTTTACCATCCGCACGCCGAACTGCATCATATCAAAAAAGAAAACATCGGCCTTATCGAAGTCATGGGACTGGCCGTGCTTCCTGCCCGTCTAAAACGGGAAATGGATCTTTTGAAAAACGCAATCCTTGCGGGAAAAGACCTGTGCGCGGACGAAACGCTTGAAAAGCACGCCGATTGGGCATATGCGTTCATGCGCCGACGCAAAGTTACAGCGGAAAATATCGACCGGGTGATCGAAGAAGAAATCGGCCGGGTATTTGCCGAGGTGCTTGTACATGCCGGCGTGTATAAATGCGATGCGGAGGGACGCGCCGCATTTGATCGTTTTATCGCTTCGGTCAACGCATAACCGGCGTAAATTGCATCCGTACAAGGACCGACGCATACACGCGCATTGTTGAAGCATTCCGCTCTTTCAGCGGTCAGACCGGATTGGGGTTCCCCAATCCGGTCTTTTTCGGTAATTTGTGTACAACACCTACAGGACAAAACCAATTGGCATTCTTCCCTTTTGAAATTCGAAACACCTCTGTTTTTGCTTTGATTCCTTGCACAGTTCGTCCCTGTTGGTTGATAATAAGTCTTGATATACAGTCCTCGTCAAAATAACCTAAAAAGAACAAACATAACGCTTACAAGCTACGCCCGTTTATTTGTGTCAACCCTTATATACTTAAAAACACCTTATACCAATAAGGTGTTCATCTCATTTTTCTATTGAGATAATTTTCCCTTCCCCAACTTGATTAGGGCCTTCCATAATCATAAATACCTGCCCTGGAACAACTTCTTGATAATGTCTATCTTGGAAAGAAAATTTTATAGCTGCGAGAATCGGAACATCAAACTTTTCAATCGGCAGATTCATAAAAGTAATGCCCCAGTATTCTTTTAATTCATTAAATATGGCGTCTGAACGATACCCATTTGCAGGCAGATGGTGACGTTGTCCAGAGTAAAAAATGACTTCTGTCAATAGATATATGTTCACCACGCTCCTCTATCTCACAAATTCATCGAATATATGCTTTATATTATATTTTACCATATCGACGTGTTCTCCTCAAGGCGATTTCGCGAAGTCAACGGAGTTTTTTCCATACACACTTATCTCCGATAGGTCCCCTGCACAGTTGACAAATTCTGCTTTTAGCGTTATAATAAAGAAATCATATAGCAACGCTATACCGGACTTTTCTCATAAATCGTTCGTATGTATATCTCTTTCTTTTTCGTCCGGTTAAATTTAACAAAGAGGTTTGCGATTTTGAAAAGGATTTTCAGCGGCGCTCTTTTGCTTTTGACGCCGCTTCTGCTTCTGGCCGCGGTTACCGGCGCGGCGTCTGCCGCCGCGGAGCCCTTTACGGGACTCGAACCGGGCATGATCGAAAGCGGTATCTATACCATTCGGAATGTTTCCGATTCGCTCTATCTGAATACATTTGACATTGCCTATTCTCCGGCCGGATATGCATATGTAGACAAATACAGCGGTGAGGAAGGAGAAAATATCCTCTTGCTCCGCCAAGAGGACGGAAGTTATCTGCTGTATCCGCAAAGCGAAACCGGAAAATATGCGCTGCATGCGGAAAGTGCGCAGCCGGGCGCGCTGATGGCCAAAAAAGAAGACCTCACATCCGGTGCGTATTTCAATATCTACCGGGACAAAGACGCCTTTGTTCTGTCTGCGAAAGACAGCGGCCTTGCACTGAGCGTATCCCCGCAAAATATGCTTTACCGCAAACAACTCGTTGCCGCAGAAGAATATACAGGCGTCGATGCGCAGAGATGGATAATAGAGCCTGTTCCCCTTTCCGCATTTGAGGTAAAAACCGTCGCGGAAAAGATCCGAGTCAACAGCGTAAGCGCCGTATATGCCGTCGTAACGCCGGCTTATATGAAAAATTTTGTAAAGTGGTCTTCCAGCGATGAAAGCGTCATTTTGCTGGACGATGACGGCACATTTTGCGCCCTATCGGTCGGAACGGCGACCGTCACCGCCGAAGTTAACGGAATGCAGGCCAGCATTGAGGTCAAAGTTGTGGACGAACCGGCCTATACCTGGTACAGCCAGCATCTGGCTACGGAAGGCGGCTGGCACGGCGGCGAACTCAGCGAGGTATATTTTTACGCAGGCTCCTACAAACGCTTCATTATCAATCGCTTCATCAATCGCTTCAACCGCAATTTGGACTGGATGGATGAAGGATGCGCCGTCACGTCCGTCGCCATGGTACTGCACAATTTAGGCGCTCGCTATACGAACGGTTATGACTTCCGTTTTGAGGCCGACGGAAACCTGGAAGCGGATCCGTATACAGTCGCGCTGGCCAATACGGGAAACCGCGGACTTCTCACTTCAAGCGGGACATTGTACTTTAATCCGATCCTGATGAACCTGCGGGTCATTACCAAACATTTTACGCTTTACGGAAAAGAACTCACCTATGAGCAAAGCTACGGCGTAACCAAACAAAAAATTAAAGAGGCGCTGGACGCGCACCCGGAGGGTGTCATTATCCAAATGCAGAACACCTACAACGGTTCCCACTATATCGTAGCAACGCAATGTATCAATCCCACCGCCGCGGATCCGAACGACTATAAATTTTTCTTCTACGATTCTGCGGCGCTCAAACGCGAAGAGGGAGACAATGTTCTGTTTGAAAATTCCATTTCCTATCGAACGCTGCGATATACATATTCGCATATGAGATCCATCATTACATTCGGTTTGGCCGAGGAGGAGGAAGAATAACGATGACTTCATGCAAAACGCCCACAGTCGGGGCAGAATACGATATTATTGTTGTCGGAGGCGGCGTCGCAGGCGTGGCTGCGGCGGTCAGCGCGGCGCGCAGCGGTATGAAAACGCTGCTGCTGGAAAAAATGGCGCTGCTCGGCGGTCTGGCCACAGAAGGACTTATCAACTGGTGGGAACCGCTGTGCAACGCGGAGGGAAAAAAGCTCATTTCAGGCGTTTCTGAAGAAATTCTGCGGCGCACGATTCAGTACGGCCCCGACCGCTTACCTGCGGAATGGCGCAAAGAGGGCGTTTGGGAACAGCCGACCGAAAAGCGCTACGTTACGCATTTTTCGCCGACCGTCATGTCGCTTGTGCTGACCGATATGCTGCTCGAAGCCGGTGTACATATCCGCTTTGATTCGCTGGCAACCTATCCGGAGATGGACGGAAAGCGCTTAAAAGGCATCCTTGTCGAAACCGTCAGCGGCACGGAATATTACCCCTGCCGCGCCGCGATCGACGCGACCGGCACCTGCATTTTGTTTGACCGCGCGGGCGCGGCCTGCCGCGAGGGGCAGAATTTCATGTCCTTTTATACGCACATGATGACATTTGAGGACGGCAAAAAATACGATACATTCAGCGTCCGAAAATGGCATGTTACCGGTGCGGGAATGACCGGGAACGGTCAACCCGCGGACTACCCGCTGACCGCCGGAACCACCAGCGACGAGGTCACAAACTATCTGCTCAAAGGGCAAACCATGCTCCTTGAGGAACTGAAACAGAAAGACCGTTTCGCGCAGGAAATCATCGACCTGCCGCGCATGCCGCAATTCCGTATGATCCGGCACATTGTCGGCGGCTACGAAATGACCATGGAGGATCTGTATCGCCCGCAAACCGATTCCATCGGCACTTGCGGTTATTTCGGTCACAAAGGATATTGGTTTGAAATTCCGTACCGGGCGCTCTATGTCCCCGGATTCCCGAATATCTGGGCAGCCGGCCGCGTAATTTCCGCGGACGGCAACGCATGGGACGCGACGCGCGTCATTCCGGTTGCGGCCGAAACCGGCGAAGCGGCCGCAAGGGCGGCGGCGCTGGCCGTACGCCAACAAATCGACGCTGAGGCTGTAGATACGAATGAACTGCAAACCGTTTTGCGTCAAAACGGCTTCCGCATTCATTTTGACGACCGTCTGTAAAAAAATCTGAAAAGCGCAGCGGACGCATCCGAGATGCGTCCGCAAAACCGGCCTTTTAACAGAAGCGGCAGATTTCGTGTTTGAAATCTGCCGCTCTGACCGCCGCAAAACCAAGGTTTTTCGGCGATGGGGCGCGTATAGGCATGAGGGGTACCGTGCGTAGCATGGGGGAGTCCTTATGCCACAAGAAGATCCCCTTTCCGATGGGCGTATTCGCGCCGTCGCGCCGCCCGCAGCGACACTCGCGCGCCTGTAAGGTGTTTACAAGGCGGCACATGTCCGCCTTGTAAACGTATTTGATTTGCGATTTTCACTTCTTTGACAGACTGGGCGGCAGATTTCGAAAACGAAATCTGCCGCTTTTTTATGCTGGAAATTTGTTTATCCATACGGAACTTAAATTTTAAATAATAGTCACTTGTTGCCCTGCTTTAGTAATTCCTGCTTGATGTCCCAAAGTTTCTGAGATAGATCGACATAATAATTGTGCGGATTTTCAAAGCGCTTGACCTCATCCCAAAGCGTCTCCACCTCGCGCGCACAATACGTCCGAATTTCCTGAGTGGACGGTGAAGTATATACGCATTTCCCGCCGAGAAAAATCGGTACCTGAAGCTCACGGAAAGTATAGTTGTCCACGGTTTTCCGCTTCCAGGTGAAGTTCGGGTCAAACAGTTCAATCGGACGGCTTTCATCCAGGACCTCGTCAAAAAGCGTGATATAATCCGCAATGGCTTTGCCGTTCTCCCGATCAAACAGGCGATACACCTTTTTGTAATGGGGATTGGTGATTTTAACCGCGTTCTCACTGATTTTGATTTTGGGTAGAATCTGACCGTCTGCAAGCTCTTTTGCGCAAAGCTTGTATACGCCGCCGAACACCGGCGTGCTTTTTGAGGTAATCATACGCTCGCCCACGCCGAACATATCCACAGCCGCACCCTGGCGAATGAGCGCAAGAATAATATCCTCGTCAAGCGAATTGGACGCGACGATTTTGCAGTTCGGAAGTCCGGCGTCATCCAGCATCCGGCGCGCTTTTTTGGAGAGATACGCAATGTCTCCCGAATCCAACCGGATCGCAAAATTCGTGATTCCGAGCGGCAGCAGCACTTCTTTAATTGCCCGAATCGCATTAGGCACACCGCTTTTGAGCGTATTATATGTATCCACCAAAAGGGTTGCATTTGTAGGATACAGTTCGCAATACGTTTTAAACGCCTCATATTCGCTGTCGAACATCTGCACCCAGGAGTGCGCCATGGTTCCGGTCGCCGGTACGCCGAAATCACGGTCGGTTATCGTACAGGCCGTGGCGGCACAGCCGCCGATGTACGCGGCGCGCGCGCCGAGATAAGCGCCGTCCGCCCCCTGCGCACGGCGGGAACCGAATTCGGCAATGGCGCGTCCTTTGGCAGCGCGCACGATTCGGTTGGCCTTGGTGGCAATCAAAGACTGATGATTGATGGTCAGAAGCAGATACGTTTCAATAAACTGCGCTTCGGCGGCAGGCGCGCGCACCGTCACAATCGGCTCACCCGGGAAAATCGGCGTTCCCTCCGGGATCGCCCAGATGTCTCCCGTAAAGCGGAATGTTTTCAGCCGCTCCAGAAATTCTTCGTCGAATACACGTTTAGAGCGGAGATATTCAATATCTTCTTCTGTGAAATGAATGTTGTTGATGTAGTCGATAAACTGCTCAAGACCTGCCGCAATGGCAAACCCGCCTCCGTCCGGCACATCGCGGAAAAACATATCAAAATATGTGATGTCATCCGCCATACCCGACTTGAAATAGCCATTGGCCATTGTCAGTTCATAATAATCGCACAGCATTGTAAAGTTCTGTCTCTTCGTGGTGTCCATTTTTTTATCCTTTTCTTTTAAAGTATTTTCAAAATTCGAAAGCTGTCCGGATCAATTTCGGCAAATTCCGCTCCGCACACCCCGGTGTACAAATCGCGATAAGCAGCGCCCGTTTGATATTGGATTGTAAAGGAAGCGCGATTGATTAAAATCAAAAGCGTTTCGCTCGAATTTTCCCGCACAAAAGCAAACAGCCCGCCGTTATGCGCAGCGACACGAAAATCTCCGCCGGCAAACACGCTGTGATCGCGTCGAAGCTTTCCGAGAAAGCGGTAGTGCGCCGTAAGCTCGGTCTCCTCCCTGCCCCACGGAAACGGCATGCGGCAAAACGGGTCCCGGTACCCCTCCACGCCGGCCTCGTCCCCGTAAAACACCGACGGAAAGCCGTACAGCGTATATTGCAGGGTGCTGGCGATTTTTAAAAGTTCAATTCCGCGCCGTCGTGCATCCGTATCCAGCCGCAGCTTTGCAAGCTCCGCGTTGGAATGCCCCTCCGCGCACGAACCGGCAAGCGCCGTCAGAATGCGCTCCGTATCGTGCGTACCGAGAATATTCATCAGGCAGTCGCACACGCAGCGCGGATACGATGCGTAAAGCTCGGTCACGGTATTGTAAAGGAACGTGCAGTCCCCATTGCGGACAAAATCAATGATCGCGTTTTTGGTCGGATAGTTCATCACACTGTCAAGCTGCCGACCGCGCAGATACCGCCTGCGCGAACTGTAGGCAACCTTTTCCGCGGCGTTTTCCCATACCTCGCCGACAATCAGCGCCTCCGGATTCGCATGCTTTACAACCGCGCGCAGGCGATCAAGGAAGTCATCCGTCAATTCGTCCGCGACATCCAGACGCCAACCGCCGCATCCCTGTTTTATATAGCTTTCGCAAACGCCGCCTTTCCCCACAAAAAAATCGCGGCACACGCGGCTACGGATATTCAGTTTCGGCAGGATCTCAATGCCCCACCAGGATTCATACTGATCCGGAAACCGGATAAAATGATACCAGTCGCTATACTCGGACTGCTCGCTCTGATACGCGCCTACCGAGTCATAGCTGCCGTATTTGTTGAAATAACGGCTGTCAACGCCCGTATGATTGAATACGCCGTCCAGTACGATACGGATGCCGCGCGCGCGGCACTCGGAAAGCAGGCGCTCAAACGCTTCTTTTCCGCCGAACATCTCATCGATTTCCATATAGTCGCCCGTATCGTATTTATGATTGGAATAGGCTTTGAAAATCGGACTCAAATAAAGGCAGTCCACGCCAAGCGATTGCAGATAATCCAGCTTCTCAAGAACGCCCCACAAACTGCCGCCGAAAAACTGATTGTTTTTCAGCGGCGCGCCCGGATAAGGGGCAAAATCGGGCGTACCGTTATCCCAATCGGCTTCAAGACGCGCATCCGCACGAATCGGCACCGCTCGCTCGCTTTTGGCAAAGCGATCGACAAAAATATGATACATAATGCCGCCGTAAAAGCAGCGCGGCGTGGTAAAATCCGGTTCATAAACCAAAAGCAGAAAGCGGCGTGCCGGCTTTTCGGACAGCGTAAAATCAACATTGTTTATACTGTTCGTATACAGCGTTCTGTAATTATGTTCAAAACGCAGTTCGTAATAAAAAAGTCCGTTCTGCTCACCGTCACAAAGCGTTTCCAAATGCATGGAAAGAAAAAAGCAATCACAGCCGTCATAATAACCGCCGTATTCGGGAAGCAATTCAAAATCCATGCCGCCGTCGCGGCTGATAACAAGCTTCGGCGAGACGATCTGCATCTGTCTCGGAATTTTTATGGTAATCTTCAGAATGTCTTTAGCTGAAAATGCGTTGGAATAGGATCGATCCTTTTCCTGTACTGTTTTTACGATCTCTATCTGCATAACAACCTCGTGCAAACGAAAGCTCAGAAAACCCCTGAGCAATTCAATAAATATTTTCAGCGTTTCAAAGCGGATGCTTTGAAACGGATGCGCCGCATTTGTCTATTTTAAAATACCGCGCCCGCGGCAAAGGAACGGCCGCTTTGCGTTTTGCCGGCCGTACATACGCCGGCCGGCAAACAAAATGGATTCTCTTTCAACAAACGAAAAAGTCAGAGCTATGCACGGCCTTATTTTTCACCATGCACCTTTTTTAAATGCCAGATTTTTTGCGCATATTCTTCAATGCTTCGATCCGCCGCAAATGTACCCGCGCCCGCAATATTGTGAAGCGACATTTTGTTCCAGAGCGTTTGATTCGGATACATGGAAATCGCGCGGTCGTGCGTGGCTTTATAGGATTCAAAATCCGCAAGGCACATATACGGGTCTGCAACGCCGTTTGCCGAAATCAAATAATTTGCGATACTCGAAAAGCTTTCCCCGGCAAAACCCGCGTTGAGCTTTTCAATTGTCCGGCGCAGCGCCGGACTGCGGTGATAATAATCGGCGGCATGATAGCCTTTTGTCCACAGATCGTCCACCTCGTCGCAGTTGAGTCCGAAGATAAACATATTCTCCTCGCCCGCTTCTTGCAGCATCTCGATGTTGGCGCCGTCCAGCGTTCCGATGGTCAGCGCGCCGTTAATCATCAGCTTCATGCAGCCGGTGCCGCTGGCTTCCTTGCCGGCAAGCGAAATCTGCTCGCTGATTTCCGCAGCGGGAATCAGCGCCTCCGCCATGCTTACGCTGTAATTTTCAAGGAAAACCACGCGGAGCTTTTCGCGAACAATCGGATCGTTTTCGATTTCCCGGCTGATAAAGCAGATCAGACGAATGATTTGCTTAGCCATCTCATAACCGGGCGCGGCCTTTGCGCCGAACAGATAGGTCTGCGGAACAATATCCATCCGTGGATTTTCGCGCAGTTCAAGATACGTATTGATGATATTGAGCGCGTTGAGCAATTGGCGCTTGTATTCATGCAGACGCTTGATCTGCACGTCGAAAATCGAATCCGGGTCGATGATCTGTCCGGTAGCGGCATGCAGCCGATCGGCAAACGCAACCTTGTTGGCGCGTTTGATGTTGGCAAGCTCGGAGAGCACCGATTCATCATTCTCAAATTTACGGAAATTTTCGAGCGTCCTTGGATTCGTCTTGTACTCCTCGCCGATGCATTCATCGAGCAGCCGGGTCAGCTTCGGATTGGAATAGCAAAGCCAGCGGCGGTGCGCGATGCCGTTCGTCACATTGGTGAAGCGGTCCGGATACATCTTATGAAAGTCTTTGAATACCGAGTTGATTAGAATATCGGAGTGAATCTTGGATACGCCGTTTACCATGTGCGAACCGATGACCGCAAGATTGGCCATTTTCACACGGCCGTCGGACAGAATCGACAAGCCGTTGATCTTGTCCCAGTTTGAGGGGAACTTGTTCCAGGCATCCTTACAGAACCGCTGATTGATTTCCTTGATAATCATATGCATACGCGGCAGCGTCAGCGCGAACAACTGCTCATCCCAGGTTTCGAGCGCCTCCGGCAAAACGGTGTGGTTGGTATAGGACACAATCTTCACCACCGTATCCCACGCCCGCTCCCAGCTAAAGCGGTAATCGTCCACCAAAATGCGCATAAGCTCCGGAATACAGAGCGCAGGATGCGTGTCGTTGATATGAATCGACACTTTGTCCGAAAGGTTATCCAGCGTTCCGTATACGGCAAGATGATCCCGCAAAATACTTTGAATGGACGCGCTCACAAGGAAATACTGCTGTTTTAGGCGAAGCAGCTTGCCCTCGGCATGATTATCCGACGGATAGAGCACTTTGGAAATGGTTTCGGCCTTTGTGCTTTCCTCCAGCGCTTTTGTGTACTGCCCCTGTGTGAAAAGCGACATGTTGAAGTTGGTGATGTCCCGTGCTCTCCAGAGACGGAGACGCCCCACCGCGTCGCAGTTATAGCCGGAGATCATCATGTCATACGGAACCGCCTCTACCTCGTCGCAGTTTTCATAGGCGATGTTGCAGTGGCCATTCTCCCAATTTTCAATCACGCGGCCGCCGAACCGAACGTGAAATACCCGGTCCGTGCGCGGAATCAGCCACACCTCGCCGCCCGGCAGCCAAATGTCGGGAAGCTCGACCTGCAAACCGTCGATGATTTTCTGTTTAAAGAGACCGTATTCATAGCAAATCGAAAAACCAGTCGCCGGATAATCCAGTGAGGCCAGCGAATCCATAAAGCAGGCGGCCAGACGGCCGAGTCCGCCGTTGCCGAGCCCCGCGTCCGGCTCCAATTCATACAACTGCTCAATATCGCAGCCGAAGCCTTTGAGCGCCGCGCGGTATTCCTCCACCAAGCCCAAATTGTGCAAATTGGTTTTCAAAGACCGGCCGAGCAAGAACTCCATACACATATAATACACGCGCTTGGAGGCGGTTTTGTTTACATTGTCCTTAAACGTTTTGCGCTTTTCGGTCAGAATGTCTTTTACGGTCATTGCTGTCGCTTTGTACATCTGTTCGGGCGAAGCATCCGCCGGTGTGCAGCCGAAATACCGCGAAAGCTTGCTTTCAAGCTTTTCCGCAACCGCCTGAACTTCTTTTGAATTGCTGTTCATTGAAACCTCCTTGTTTTTCAGAAAAGTTCGTCATACATCGCCAAATATTTTGCGGCAGACGCCTGCCATGAAAAATCAGTACGCATGACTTTCGATACCAATGCCCTGCGCTTTTCCCCGTCCCGCCAGAGACAAACGGCGGCCATTGTGCGCTCATACAGTTCATCCGCACTGTAATTGGCAAAGGTAAAACCGTTTCCGTGAATGCCGCTTTCATCCTCGTAATAGCCTTTGATCGAATCAAACAGTCCGCCGGTTTCGCGAACGACCGGAATCGCGCCGTAACGCGAGGCGATCATCTGGGAAAGACCGCACGGCTCGCTTTTTGAAGGCATCAGAAAAATATCGCAGGCCGCATAGATTTTTTTCGACATGCCGCGATTGTACAGAATCAGAGAACGCACTTTATCCCTGTGTCTCTGTTCAAGCTCCCGCATAAAGCTTTCATATTCATAATCGCCAAGCCCCAGCACGGTAAGCTGAATGTCTTCGGCAAGAAGCCGTTCGGCAACGGCGGTAAAAAGATCCACGCCCTTGTGCGAAACCAGACGCGAAATCAGAGCAACCAGCGGAACATCCTCCCGCACGGGCAGCGCCATTTCCGTCTGGAAAGCCGTCTTGTTTTGCGTCTTGTTCTCAGGCGCATCGGCCGAATAATTCGCGGCGATTGCGGGATCGGTCTCGGGATTATACAAAGCATAATCAATTCCGTTCAATATTCCCCGCAGCTTTTTTTGCTCCTTAATCAGTTCATAGTGCAGGCCATGGGAAAAATAGGGATGCTTGATTTCCGCAGCGTAGGTCGGACTGACAGTAGAAACCAAATCACAGCATTCAATAGCCGCTTTCATCAGATTCAGGCAGCCGTCATACATCATAATTCCCAAATGCTCATTGCCCAGCCCGAATACACCGCCGAGAATATACGGATCGTATTTTCCCTGATATTCGATGTTATGAATGGTAAAAACCGATTTTGTATGTCCGAAACGCCAGTCATTTTTGTATTTCAGCTTCAGATAGACCACGGCCATCGCGGTCTGCCAATCGTGCGCATGCAGCACGTCCGGAATAAAATCGAGCGCCGGCAAAGCGCTCAGCACCGCCTCGCAGAAATAGGCAAAGCGCTCTCCGTCATCAAAATGCCCGTACAGGCTTCCCTCACGGCCGAAATACTGCTCGTTATCCACAAAGTAATACACGACCCCATCAAAGATAAGCCTGCGAATCCCGACATACTGACGGCGCCAACTGAGATAGACCGCTCCCTCGTATATTGTTTCCATTTTTGCGCGAAATTCTTCGGAAACCGCGCGATACAGCGGCAGAATTACGCGCACATCCACATTGTCGCCGCCCGCTTTCCGTAAAGCGGCCGGCAGAGAACCGAGCACATCCCCCAGCCCGCCCGTTGCCGCAAAAGGCAAAGCCTCGGAACCAACAAACAGAATTTTTCTCATAGGATAACTCCTTTGTCGATATAAAACGGCATCGTCTCATGGCCGGACAGCACGCGTCCGTCCCGAATCACCGCATTTTTGTCGGTAATCACACAGTTCAGCGATACGTCTTTGCTGATGATCGTATCCTGCATCAAAATCGAATTTTTGATTTGACTTCCGCGCGCAACATGTACGCCGCGGAAAATGATAGAATTTTCCACGCTGCCCTCAATTATACATCCGTCGGCAATCAGGCAGTTGCGGACTTTTGCACCGTCCAAATACTTTGTGGGCGCGGAACTGCGCACCTTTGTATAAACCGGATGGTACGGAATGTCAAAAAGCTGGCTGCGCACTTCCGGACGCAGAACATCCATATTACAGGCAAAATACGAGGCAAGCGAATTGACCGTGGACGTGTACCCGTCGAAGTTGTAAATATAGTAATCCGAATGCATCAGATTCCGGCTGATTATATCATGATAAAAACTCTTATAGCCGTGCGCAATCGAATCGCGGACAAGATTCAGCAAATACATCCGGCGCATGACGAATACGTTCATGGATACATTGTAGTACCCGTCGTTCGCAGCCGTATGCTCGGAAATGTCGTCGATGCGTCCGAGCATATCCGCGTCTATCAGGATTTCCTTGCCGATGCCGTCCTCCGTCACCTTTTTCCGATGCGTCACGATGGTAATGTCTGCGCGGGACTCGATATGCCGATCCACAATTTTTTGATAATCCATATTGCATATACGGTCGCAGTCGGTCAAAACGACATATTCTTCGGAAGAACGGGAAATAAAGCTGAGCGCCCCTTTGAGAAGCTCCAGGCGCGAGGAATACATGAGTTCGTTTTTGTTGCTGTCATAAGCGGTGATAAACGGAGGCAGCAGCTTGATTCCGCCGCTGCGGCGCGCCAAATCCCAGTCTTTTCCGGTGCCGATATGATCCATCAGCGACTGATAGTTATAATTGGTAATGACGCCGACCTTGGTAATATCCGAGTTCACCATATTGGAAAGTTCAAAATCGATCAGGCGGTACCGGCCGCCGAACGGAATGGAAGCGATGGCGCGGCGGCGGGTCAGTTCGGGAACCACAAAGTCGTGAATGTTGGAAAAAATAATGCCGATTGCGTTCATGTCAGTCCCTCCTTATTCCGAAAGCATGTCGCCGGGCGCGACTTTCGCGCCGGCGGCAACGCTGCATCCGTTGCCGAGCACGGCAAGTTCAGCCGTGGTTTCCTTTTCCGCACCGATAACGGCGCCCTCTCCGACGGTGATGTTTTCATCCAGAATCGAGTATTCCACCCGGACGTCCTTTCCGATATGCGTGTCCGCCATAATCACGCTGTCCCGAACCACGGCTCCCTCCTCTACAATGACGCCGTGGGATAAAACGGAATTTTGCACGGTTCCGTATATTTTGCATCCTTCGGTGATGATGGAATTGGAAATCACCGCGTCGGCGCCGACATACTGCGGCGGGCTGACCGAGGAACGGGAATAAATCCGTCCGCCGCTCTCCTCATTGAGCGAAAACGCGGGCTGTTCTCCGAGCAAATCCATATTTGCGTCCCAAAGACTGCGGATGGTGCCGACATCTTTCCAATAACCGTCAAACGGATAGGCAAACATACGCTCGTTGTTTCGGAGCATGGCCGGAATGATATTTTTTCCGAAATCATTGGACGAATTCGGGTCCGCCTCATCCGCGATCAGATATTCAAAGAGTTTTTTCTTATTGAAAATATAAATGCCCATGGAGGCCTTAGTCGAATCCGGTTCCTTTGGCTTTTCGGTGAATTTGAAAATTTGTCCGTCAAGCTTCGTTGTCAGGATACCGAACCGGCTGGCTTCCGCAAGCGGCACGTCGAGCACCGCGATGGTGCAGTCGGCGTCCTTTTTCTTATGATAGCGCAGCATTTCCGAATAATCCATGCGGTAAATATGGTCGCCGGAAAGAATCAAAACATATTCGGGATCATACTGATCGATAAAAGTCAGATTCTGATAGATCGCATTGGCGGTTCCCTTATACCAGTCGGCCTTTTTCTGCCGCTGATAAGGGGGCAGAATCTTTACGCCGCCGTATGTGCGGTCGAGGTCCCACGGCAGTCCGTTGCCCACATAATCGTTGAGCACAAGCGGCTGATACTGCGTGAGCACGCCGACCGTATCAATTCCGGAGTTGATGCAGTTGGAGAGGGGAAAATCAATAATTCGGTATTTGCCGCCGAACGTAACGGCCGGCTTTGCAGTCGATTTTGTCAGCGCATACAGGCGGGAACCCTGTCCGCCCGCAAGCAGCATGGCGACACATTCTTTTCTCTTTTTATTCATTGTCCTACCTCCGAGTATTGTAAATTCATATCAATCGTCTTTCTTTGCCGGAAGCGTTTCTTTCAAAATCAGTGCGCCAAACGCCGGAAGATCAATTCGGATGGCATAGCCGCCGTCCTCCTGCGCTTTCGCGCAAAGCATGCCGGAGGCCTTTTTGTAACCGCCGTATTGTTCATCGGACGAATCCAAAAGAATCTCATAGGATGCGCCCTCTGGAACGCGCAGAAGATGGCTGTCCCTTTCCACCGGCGTAAAGTTGACGGCGGTGAGCAGCGCTTCACCCTGCCGATTGATCCGGCGGAATGCGATCATGCTCTCGTCCGCGTTATCAACCTCGACCCATTCAAACCCGGACCAGTTGTCGTCCGCCGCCCAGAGTTCACTATGCGCAAGGTAAAGCCGATTTAAGTCCCGGATAAATTCGCGAAGCTTTCGGTGGCTGTCATAATCGAGAAGCTGCCATTCGATCTGCGACCGTTCGTTCCATTCGTCAAACTGACCGATCTCACACCCCATGAACAGCAGTTTTTTCCCGGGATGGCACATCATATACATAAGAAAAGCGCGAAGCCCGTCAAACATTTGTCCGTACAGTCCGGGGAACCGGCCAAGCAAAGATTTCTTCCCGTGCACCACCTCATCGTGGGAAATCGGGAGCACATATTTCTCGGCATAGGCATACATCATGGAAAAGGTCAGCTTGTTGTGATGGTATTTGCGAAAATAGGGATCGGTTTCGATATAGGAAAGGGCGTCGTTCATCCAGCCCATATTCCATTTCATGCTGAATCCAAGTCCGTCGCCGTCAAAGCGGGTCACGTTTTCAAACGCGGTCGATTCCTCCGCGATCGTAAGCACATCCGGAAATTTTTCATGCATATGCGTATTCAGCTTTTTAAAAAACGCAATCGCTTCGAGCGAACGGTTGGAACCGTATACATTCGGCATCCATTCGCCCGCGCGGCGGTCATAATCCAGATACAGCATAGAGGCGACCGCGTCCACGCGAAGTCCGTCTATATGGTACTTTTCCGCCCAGAACGCGGCGTTGGAAACCAAAAAGCACTGCACTTCATTGCGCCCCACGTCAAAGCAGCGCGTTCCCCAAGCTTTATGCTCCATGCGGTCCCAGCCCTGATATTCGTACAGCGGCGCGCCGTCAAATTCATACAATCCGTGTGCATCTTTCGGGAAATGCGCGGGCACCCAGTCGAGAATCACGCCGATGCCCGCCATATGCGCCGCGTCAACCAGCGCCATAAAGTCATGCGGCGTACCGAAACGCGAAGTGGGCGCGTAATACCCGCAGACCTGATACCCCCAGGAGCCGTCGAACGGATGCTCGGCAACCGGCATCAGTTCAATATGCGTATAGCCCATATCCCGCACATAAGGAATCAGTTCCGCAGCAAGCTGCCGGTAGCTGTAATAGGAGCCGTCCGAATTGCGCTTCCATGAGCCTGCATGCACCTCATAGATATTGATCGGGCGCTGATAAAAATCTTCCCCGAAAGTGCGCCGGTTCTCAAGCCATTCCGCGTCCTGCCACCGGTATCCCTCAAGGTCAAAGTAAACCGAAGCGGTAGCGGGCGGACACTCCGCAAAAAAGCCGTACGGATCCGCCTTGAAGATGTCGCGTCCTCCACGGCGAATGCGGTATTTATATTTGGAACCGGCGCCAAAGCGATCGGCGCCGAGCGTATATTCCCAGACGCCGCCGGCGTTTTCCATAGGGCAGGAGTCGTCCCAGCCGTTAAAATCGCCGCATAGAAAAACCCGTTCGGCGTTCGGCGCCCATACCCGAAAGCAAAAACCGCTTTCGGTTCGGTGAACACCGAGATAATCATATGCCTGATAATTTGTCCCCTCAAAAAAGAGATATTTGGCAAGATCCTCTGTTTTTCCGTTCATGTGCACCTCCGACACCCTTTGTCCGCCTCCGAAAGAAGCTTCGGGAACTGCGAGCAACTCTATATATTTATGTTCGTCCTCTGACCGTTATACCTCGGTCGTCTGCCCGACGCTCACAGAACGCAGCGCCTTAGTCAAGGCATTGGCCATTTCGCGTTTTGTGCAGTTCGGACGCAGTTCAAAGACCTGTTCTTCCTGCAGAACAAACCCCTGCTCCGGCACATTGCGCGCAGGCGTAAACGCAAAGCCCTCTCCCTCAGCCCAAAATCCCACAAGCAGGCCGAGATTGCGAATCGCCTCGGTATACGATTTGGCCTTGAGATAGGTCTGAATGCTCGGCGGAAGATCATCCCGCGCGTCCTCGGTATCGCAATGCTCAAAAAGCCGGTTGACAAATTCACACAGCATTTCATCCGAATAGCCGGGCATCAGCAAAAACAATTTATCAATCGGCCGCTTGCCGTATTTCTCGGAACGACCGAACGGCGCACCGTAAAGCGCTTTGTTTTTGTCTATGTAAATATTGATGATTTTACTGTCTTCTTTCATGATTTCCTCTCCGTTTTCCGAATTTAAATATCAAAATAATTATACCATATACTGCTATGAAAAACACCTGTTTTTCGTATTTTTTACAAAATAAAAATTTCCCATTTTTCAGATGCGGCATAAGAAACCGTGCAAAGATTCGGGGACAGGCAAATAAATCGCGCCGATACGCATTTTACATACTTGTCTTTTTCGCAGACGCTTTTGAACCGATTTTTCTGATTTTTTGCATGAGTTTAATTTCTGATACAAGAATGTTTAGAAAGTTGGATAAAAGAACAACTGCCGCAATTGACATGCTTTGTGCAAAATGTTATACTTTATTTGTAAAATTATTTTCCTATTTTGGAGGGAAACATGCGAAACAACTGGAGAAAATTTCTGTATGTCCTTACGGTCGCGGTTGTATTTTCGGCAATGCTTGCATGCAGCGCATTCGCCGCGGAAAAAACCGTTTACCTCTCCGGAAGCGGGGATGATACGCAAAACGGTACTTCCTATCGAACGGCTGTCAAAACTTTTGAACGCGCATACGCCCTGATCGGAAACGGAGACGGCCGGATTGTGGTTTGCTCGCCGGTCAACGTCGGCACAAACTATACGATGCCGACAAACGCCGGACAGGTTCGCATTATGGCCTCGGACGGCGCGCACTATTTCCCGCTCGGACGTTTGATTTTCTCCGAAGCGCTGACGCTTTCGGGGGATACGGTATTGGATCGCATTCAGCTTGTCGCCTCCGGCACTGCCATGATCGCATGCGGAGGCCATAATGTCACTTTCGGCGAACGACTCGAAACCGACGGCAGCGTTGTTCTGCTGGGCGGCTACAATGTAACCGGAACCATGACGGCGGAAGATGCCGGCATTGCAAATGATTATACCATCACAGTCAACGGCGGCGAATTTCTGTATTTCCGCGGCGGCAACCGCCGCGCGGGAACCGATTCGCCTTTCGGAACGATCTCCGGCAACTGCACGCTGAACATCAACGGCGGCACCTTTACAAGCCGCGACGGAACATCTAACCTGAGTTCGGCCACCGGCATGAACATTCAGACCGGCAACACGACGCTGACAATCAACGGCGGCAATATTTACGGCTCGCTCTTTGCCGTGTCGAGAGCCGGTACGTATTCCGGGTCCGCGCCCTATGTGAGCGGCAGTGTGACCGTCACCGTCAACGGAGGACAGATCAACGGCGCTTCCCTGAATCTGTCGCAGGACGGCACAATCAATATGCAGGGACAGTACACACTGAACCTGAACGACGGTTCTTTTGCCAACCTCACCAGCATAAAGGGCAACGACTCGGCCGTTATTCACGTTTCGGACACCGTCAAAAACGCTGCGGGTATTACCCATGACACATTCCAAAATCCGCTGCGTTCCGGACCAGACCCGTGGGTGACCTACCACGACGGATATTATTATATGGTTTTGGTTTCCGGTACAAAGATTTTGTGCTATAAGTCCGCAACGCTCAACGGACTGGCATATGCGGAGGGTGTAACCATCTGGTCCGCGCCGAGCGGCAGCGCAATCACGGAAGACAACAAAATGTATTCCAAAGAGATTTGGTCTGCCGAACTGCACTACGTCGAGGCTGACGAATTTGGTGAAGAATATGCCGGTTGGTGGCTGTATTTCGCCGCCGACGACGGCGATAATGTCAACCACCGGCTCTATACGGTTCGCGCGCTGACCGACAGCGCCACCGGACAATACGGTTCACCGGTCACAAACGAATTCAACGTGCCGGCCAAAATCGTAGTCAACAACGATGAAACCTGGGCGATCGGACAGTCTCTGCTCCGCGTAAACGGAAAAACGTATATGACATGGACCAGTGAAACCGGTCGCGGCACTTCCACATTCAAGCAGGATATTCGCATTGCGGAACTCTCAAATCCCTATACGATCACCGGGACAATCGGTACAATCTGCGTACCTCAGTATGACTGGGAAAAGCACGGCGCAGCCTATAACGCATCCACGGGCGCTTCCTATCCGGAGGTTGTAGAGGGCGCGACAGCCGTATACGGAGACAACGGCGAAATCATTATCATTTATTCCGCCAGCGGGTATTGGACAAATTACTACTGCCTGGCCACGCTGACGCTGACACCCGGCGCAGATCCGCTGCTGGCTTCCTCCTGGACAAAAAGCAGTCAGCCTGTGTTCTCCTATCAAAACGGCGTATACGGCCCCGGACATGCGGCCTATACGTTTGACGCCGAGGGCAATCGCTGGATGATCTATCACGCATACCTGAACAGCCAGCGTGAGGGCGGCCGATATGTCTTTATTCAGCCGTACACGCTTACGGGCACAGCAGTAGACATGAACGGCGGCCCCTATGCACAGGATACCGTGCTCACCATTTCCAATAACCGGCGCGACGTAATGACCATCATTTCGGGCTTCGGCACCGTAAACTGAATACCGAAAATCAAAGATTCCCCCACGCTCGACGATCTATCGTTTAAAAGACCGAAGCGCCCCGGAAAATTTCCGGGGCGCTTCGGTCTTTCTGCATCAAAGAGTAGATTTATTGGGATTTTTATGCTATACTTTACACAACTTTTCATGGAAAGGCGTGATCCTATGGCTTCCAGCAAAGAATACTTGCAGTTCATATTAGAACAGCTATCCGAACTAAACGATATTACATACCGGCCGATGATGGGCGAATTTATTCTTTATTATCGCGGTAAAATCGTCGGCGGAATCTATGACAACCGATTGCTTGTAAAGCCCGTAAAATCCGCAATCGCGTATATGCAAAACCCCGCCTTTGAACCGCCGTATACGGGCGCCAAAGAAATGCTGTTTGTTGATGAAGCGGAGAATAAAGAATATTTAACCGGCTTGTTCAAAGCCATGTATGACGAATTACCCGCTGTAAAGCCCAAATCCAAGAGGGAAAAGCGATAAAGGCACAGAGCGTTTGTACCTTTTATCTTTCAATCGCCGCAAAGAAAATCAATCGGGACTGCCGTCTGTATAGCACAGACGGCAGTCCCGATTGACGTTATTTCTCTTTACCGAAAACACTTCGGGAAAGCAGAAAACGATTTTGGATCATTTAAAAAGAGCGTCAACATTCAGCGCGGAAAGATCGTTTGCATACGACTGCATTTCCATCGCATAGATCCGCGTATTTTTATAATACTTTTCAGCGGACAAAATCGTCGCGCTCTCAAAAGAAAAAACATATTTTTCGCGAAGATCGCCAAGTGAAAAACTAAATGTAAACAGATTTTCACCGGTGCCGCGCGCGGGTGTAAACGAAAGCGTATAATCCGTAACCTCACCGCCGCCGTACAGTACGGGTTCTCCCGCTTCAAGCGCTGAGATCATAGAGGTCAGCGTTTGCAGGGTCAAAACGCCGCAGCGCTCCTCAAAAGAAACACCGCCTGTCGCCTGCTCGGACGAACCGAGCGCCGTCACCGCCGCATCCCGCGTATGGTCGGTAATCGTAACCTCTCGATTGCGGCAAACCGCCGTAGAAGTTACGACCCCCTCCTCCGCAGTCTGCACCCACCAGTCGCCCTCACGGAATACAGACGTATACTCCGTCATAAACGAATATTTTCCGGAATATACGGTGATCGTATAACTGCGGTAATAGGACTCAGGCAGCATCATCTGTTTCAATGCCGCCGCATACTCCTCTCTCGGCAGCGCTTCGTACAGTACATTCTCACCGGGCTTGTTCGGCAGATCGGCCAGCCCCGGCAGAGGCTCCGAAGCTTCGGTCTCCTCTCCGAACCAATCGGCGATTGAGCGCGGAAGCGCAATAATGCCGAGCATATGCATGCCGACAAGCGCTACAAGCGTAAATGCAAGCATAATCACCACAAGCAGCGCAACGCCCTGCGCACTGTAAAAAGCGGTATTATTTTTCTTGGTTCCCGCCTTGCTTTGCTTCTTCACCGATCCGCTCCCCATCTTTCAATTCACTGCCGCCGGCAGACGGCGCATTCGCATCCTCGTTTTTCAAGCATTCGCCGGAACATTTTTCATTCGACCAAACAATTTTTTCCTGAGAGATTACCGAATCAGGCCCCGCCTCTTCCGAATCATCCGGCAATTCGGCGGATTCTAAAATTTCCTGCCCCAGTTCCATCATTACGTCTTCAAAGGTTTCCTCCGGTACGACCGCGCCCTCATCCTCATTGTAGATGCCGGAATGAATCCGCAGCTTCGGATTCTTCAAAATCCGGAAAATGATAAAGAAGATCACGAGTGCGGAGATCAGCACAAGCGCGCCGCCGAACCAAGATTCATCGGTCAGCATAACCGCGGAAATACCGAGAATCGAACATACGGCATAGAGTATGCGCACGCTCTGCTTCTGACCGAAGCCCATATCCATCAATTTATGGTGCAGATGCCCGCGGTCCGCCGCAAACGGGCTTTTTTTATGTGCAATCCGGCGGATAACGGCAAACGCCGTATCGGCCAGCGGAAGTCCGAAAATGGAAAGCGGAATAAAGAAAGCCAGAATCATATCGGTTTTGAATATGCCGACCACCGAAAGAATCGACAGCGTATAACCGAGGAACAAAGCGCCTGTGTCTCCCATAAAAATACGCGCCGGATTCATATTGAACGGCAAAAAACCGAAACACGCCCCCGCCAGAATACCGGTAATCAGGCAGTGCGCCGCGCTGCTGCCCGAAAGCAGCATGACGAGGAACAGCGATACCGAGCAAATCGCGGAAACGCCGCAGGCCAGTCCGTCCAGTCCGTCAATAAAATTGACCGCATTGGTCAAACCGACAATCCAGAGCACGGTAATCGGGATCGACCACGCGCCGAACGCGATATAAGAGCCGCCGAGTCCGATAAAATCAATCGTCACGCCCTGCGATACCGCAAACAGCGCCACAACAATCTGCACCGCCAGCTTGACAAACGCATTCAGCCGATAGACATCATCCAAAACGCCGAGCAGCACAAGCGTGCCGCCGCCGACCAGAATCGTAATCAGGTCTTTGTCCATGCTGCAAAAGCCGACAGTCGATATCAAAAACGAAAGAAAAATCGCCAGTCCGCCCGTTCTCGGTATCGGTTTATGGTGCATGCGACGCCCGTCCAGCGGAATGTCAATCGCTTTGATTTTCACCGCGAACACCCGCACAATCGGCGTCATCGCAAAGGCGAGCAGCGTAGCGCAAAGCACCGCGCACACGCCGTAAATAATCTCATTGTACATACGTATCTACATCCTTACGCATCAAAGCGCGACAAAACCGATCTTACGCCGGACTTTGGAAAGCGTTTTCCGCGCAAAGTGCGCAGCCTCTGCCGCACCGTTTTTCATAATTTCCTCAAGATAAGCCTTATCCGCCATCAGCCGGTCAAATTCCATGCGCACCGGCGCAAGCGCATCCGCGCATACCTCGCCGACCGCGCTCTTGAAATCGCCGTAGCCGAGGCCGTCAAATTCCTTTTCGATCTCTTCCATAGTCTTGCCGGTAAAGCAGGAATAGATCGTCATGAGGTTATTGATTCCGTCTTTTCCCTCGGCAAAACGGATCTGCGTATCCGAATCGGTTACCGCGCGCCGGAATTTACGCAAAATCGCATCCTTGGAATCCAAAATATAAACAACCGCGTTTTCGTTTTCGTCGGATTTGGACATCTTTTTCGCCGGATCGGCAAGCGACATGATCTTCTTGCCGTTTTGGGCAATATACCCTTCGGGAACCGTGAACGTATCGCTGTACACGCCGTTGAACCGGTTGGCAATGTCGCGCGCAAGCTCAAGATGCTGCTTTTGATCCACGCCGACCGGAACCATATCCGTTTGATACAACAGAATGTCCGCCGCCATCAGCGAGGGATACGTAAACAAACCCGCATTCACATTATCCGCATGTTTTGCGCTTTTATCCTTAAACTGTGTCATGCGCGACAGTTCGCCGAACATCGTGTAGCAGTTTAAAATCCAGGCAAGCTCGGCATGCGCCGGCACATGAGACTGCACATACAGCGTATTTTTCGCCGGATCAAGCCCGCAAGCCATGTACAAGGCAAGCGTCTCATACGTGCGGCGGCGCAGTTCGGCCGGAACCTGCCGGACCGTAATGGCATGCATATCCACCACGCAGTAAAAACACTTGTACAAATCCGAAAATTCGGAAAAATTGCGGATTGCGCCGAGATAATTTCCGATCGTCAGATTTCCCGAAGGCTGCACGCCCGAAAATACCACTTTTTTCCCGTCGATCATGGTTACCTCTCCGTCTTATGCGCGGCGATATATTCACGCGCATACGCGCCGAGGATTTTTACGCCGCGGACAATTTCCTCATCCGAGGGCATGGAATAGTTTAAGCGGAACGAATGCGAAACGCCGTTTTCATCCGCTAAGAACGTGGCGCCGGGCACAACCGCAACATTGCGCGCGACAAGTCCCTTGGCAAAATCAGCGCTGTTCAAATCGCCCGGCAGCGTGCACCAGATGAACAAGCCGCCGTCCGGCCGCGTAAACGCAACTTCAGCCGGAAGTTCCTTTTCCAGGCAATCGAGCATCAAGCGGCATTTTCTGCGATACAGCGTGCAGATTTCCGCCACATGCGCGTCCATATCATACTCGGTCATATACCGATACACCAGCATCTGGAAGAAAATATTCGTATGCACATCCTCGCTCTGTTTGGCGACCACCATCTTGGAAACAATCTCAGCGGGCGCGGTAATATATCCGATACGCATGCCCGCGGATAAAATTTTGGAAAATGAGGAACAGTAAATTACAATGCCGTCCTCATCAAACGACTTGATGGTCGGAATATCCTCGCCCGAAAAACGGAGTTCGCCGTAAGGATTATCCTCGATGATGACAACGCCGTATTTTTTGCAGAGCGCATACACCGCTCGGCGGCGCGCAAGCGGCGTTGTGATGCCCGACGGATTCTGAAATGTCGGGATGATGTAAAGCAGCTTGACGCTCGGAACTGTTTTCAGGCGCTCTTCAAGCGCCTCCGGCAAAATCCCCTCGCCGTCGCAGGCGACGCCGACCGTCTTCGCTCCGTTTGAGCGAAACGCGTTCAGCGCGCCGATAAAACTCGGATCCTCGCAAAGCACCACGTCTCCCTCATTGCAAAACGCCTTGCAGGCAAGCTCAATGCCCTGCTGGCCGCCCGAAACAATAATCGTGTCGTCAAACGACCGGCCGATGCCGAATTTTGCAGAAATGCGCGCAGAAACGGCGCGGCGAAGCGGCGGATAGCCCTCCGTAATGCTGTACTGAAGCGCGGGAGACGGCTGCGTCTTGAAAATATCCGCAGACAATGCAGCCAGCGCCTCAACCGGGAAAGACTCAGGCGAGGGATTGCCCGCAGCAAAAGAAATAATCTCAGGATTGGTCAGACTTTTGAAGATTTCACGAATCGCCGAGGGTTTCAGCGCCGCAAGTTTGTCGGAAAATTGATAGTTCATATTATTTTACCACCGGAATCTTGAAAATCAGCTTCTTCGCCGCATCGGCATTCAGCTTTGCCGACGGACGGTGTGCGTCTCTGGGCTCAAGGAAAGCAAAGCAGCCGGTCTCAAGCGCCGCGACGCTCATGTTCGCACCTGTGCGCGGCGTCGGATGGCTGACATCTTTCACCTCGTCGTACTCGGTCACTTCCACCTGGTCAATCGGCAGATAGCCCATAGCCTCGTCTCCCTCAATCAGGTACTGAAGGTCGATGTAATTTCTGTGCGTCTCCCAGCGAGCGGCAGCCGGATCCTTCGGGGTGAACGCATTGACCATAACATATACGCCCTCTCCCACCTCGTGGCGACCGGTTTCCAGCGCGTAAATGTCCGTATGCTCCAGAAAATCGCAAACTGCGCGAAGTTTTTCGTTATACGGGATATAAAGCTTCAGATTTTCAATTCTGTCAACAATCATGATGTTCTCCTTTTCGTTTCAGCCGTTTTAAAATTTATACATTCATTATACTATCCAAAGCGTGGAAATGCAAGCCATTTATACATTTACGGACGCATTTTTCAGCGTTGTCCGGTGATCCAGAACGCTGTATACCGTGATAACGGCGACGATAAAAATTCCGCCCGCAACGGCAAATGCGCCCGGCATCTCCCCGCCGAACAGCGCCACCCATACCGGATTCAGCACCGGTTCGATCGCCGCAATAATCGAACAGGTCACCGCGCTGCACCGATTTGTCGCCAGCGCATACAGAATATACGGAATGCCGAGTTGTACAACGCCCAAAATAAACAGAAACGCAAAGCCGCGCAGATCAAATGTATTTTCCGTAAATGCCGCCGCGGGAATCCCCACCGCGGCGCACAAAAGATGTCCGAGCAGTATGCCGCTCATCTTTTCTTCCCCGCGCGTATTACCGACAGCGACAAACATGCCGCCCATAAACAGACCGGCCAAAAGTCCGAGGATGTTGCCGAGCATACGTCCGCCGTCCATCTCATCCAAAAAGAACAGCGAAACCCCGGCAAGCGTCAGAAGCACCGCGACAATATCCAGCCTGCGCGGACGCTTTTTCAAAAATACAAACGAAAACAGCAGAATAAAAACCGGCGCGGTATACTGAAGCACAATCGCGTTGGCCGCAGTCGTATTTTTGGTCGCGCCGACAAAGCAGTGAAAGGTCAGGCAAAGCAAAATGCCGCTTACCCAGGTGTTTCGGTTCAAAACCAGCCGCTGGCGGGACACCGCCATATACACGATGACCGCCGCCGCCGCAAACAGCGACCGAAAACCGGCGAGAACAAACGGATTCATGTCGATCAGTTTAATAAAAATTCCCGCAATGCTCCAAAGTGTCGCACAAACCGTCATTTGCACGATCCCGATTTTCTGCGTATGTACGTTTTCCATAGAACGCTCCGAATAAGACTGCAGGCGCGGCAAAGCGCGCCTGAATGAATTTACAAATT